>Ga0209208_10000608_pt1 | contig 47333 bp, 32 predicted proteins | sample S1TSphfallax_3_FD_187694 | JGI IMG/M metagenome (GOLD analysis project Ga0209208, IMG submission 187694) | Host-associated microbial communities from peat moss isolated from Minnesota, USA - S1T2_Fd - Sphagnum fallax MG (SPAdes) (version 2) | ecosystem: Host-associated > Plants > Peat moss >...
CAATTTGTTGGCCTTTCCTTTTCTCGTCAACCCTGGAAAACCCATACTAACAGCAGCAACCTAGCTACTAACTACATCTCTGGCTGTCATTACAGCTCCTGAGCTACTACTCCATCTTCCCATTACCACACCCCTACACCCCCCAGCTGCTACCATTAGACACCACAAGCAGCTCCAAAAAAAACACGATCTAGCAAAACTGCAAGAGAAATACACTCCCATTCACAAAGCATTATTGCCACAGTACACACACAGCACTAGAACTGCTGCTCTTGAAAGTAGCTATTATTGTAGACAAAATACCTTCAGCTGCTGCAGAGGAAAGACGCGCAGTAGTAGTAAGAAGAAGCAGCAGCAGCAGCAGGCTAGTGAGAGCCACAACATCCATCTCTGCAACCTGGATCCAGGTGCAGCATAAGGTGAAAAGAAGGATGTTGCGCCTAAGCAAGAAGAAGCTTGGCGTCTGCCATAGCCTGTGTTGATCTCGTTGTTGTTGTTGTTGCTGCGCAGCAGCAGCAGCAGATCTCGTTCGCACTCACTCACCGCCGAGTTGTGCACCCACCATCGGACCCCCACTAACTGCGGTGTCAGTGAGTAACTAGCCGTCGCTATTTGGATGAACAATTTTGTGGTCGCTGTGGATGGATGAATAACATCCACCTGGGGTTATTAGTTATTTAGTTATTAGTTATTACCTTACCTACTCTACTCTACTCTACTCAACTCATCTTCCACACTAATTAATTCCTAATAAGAGGGCCAGTCAGAAAAACAAAATTTAAAAAAAAACAAAAAACAAATTTATTTTTAAAAAAAACAAAACAAAATAAAAAACAATTTGCCAAAATTTTAGAAAATTGAAACCAGTTCAAATTATCACCGAGTTGGGTTGTGCACCTCACCCCACCCTAACTGGGGTGTCAGAAAGTAAGTTGCCTTGGCTGTTTGGATGAACAATGTTGATGACTGTGGATGGATGAATAGCACGTAGCTTGTGTTATCACGTCACCTACTACTCATTTTCCACACTAATTTAATTCCTAAGAGGCCAAAGCCCAAAAAGGGAGGGGAAAAAAAAAAAAAAAAACACCCCCCCAAAAAAGGGAAAAACAAATCTGCCAGAATTCTAGAAATTCGAAACCAGTTCAAAACACTGTGGTGTCAGTAAATAACTAGCCGTCACTATTTGGATGAAAACAGTTGGTCGCTGGTTGATGGATGAAATATCAAAGAGCAATTTGCCCAAAAAAAATTTTAAAATCGAAACCAGTTCAAAAACACCACCAAGTTGTGCAGCCACCCGCCTAACTACCGGTGGTGTCAGTCAGTAAGGAAGTACCTGTCGCCGTTTGGATGAACAACGTTGGTCGCTGTTTGGATGAACAACGTTGGTCGCTGTTTGGATGAACAACGTTGGTCGCTGTGGATGAATGAATAGCTTGCAGTTGGGGTTATTACCTTACCCTACTCCTCATTTTCCACATGAATTTAATTCCTAAGAGGCCAGCCAAAGAAAGAAAAATGAATAAAAAGAAGAGCAATTTTTGCCAAAATTCTAGAAAATCGAAACCAGTTCAAAACACAAAATAATTTTGAAACTACAAAATTAAAAAGGTACTAAAATGTACTAAAAATAAATTTTTATAGTATAAAAATATACAAAGTATGGATTGTTGTGGGGGGTTAGCTATTCAAATTTTTAAAATAAATATAAATTCCAGGTTTTTTTTTAAAAGAAAATTGGAATTAGAGAACCACCAGTCCCAATTATTGCACAAAAAAATCTTTCAAAACCTACTGGTTTTTATGAACAAACTGGTAAAGAACAGGTGGTTTTATGGTCTGTTAATTGATGATTTTATTTTTTATTTTTTATTTTTTTGATATAAATGCTTTTTTCATGAACAAACATATGTTGGTCACTATTTATGCATGATTATTTATTTTTAAAATTTTGAGAAAAATACTTGTATGTGAGAATCGGTTCTTTGATTTTTTTGAGACTTGCAGTTATGAATCTTAAGAACCGCCTTGGTAACCGTCAGGGAGTCTGTTTTCTAGTGGCTGCCCAACACTGGTCAAGACCAATGCTGACCGGTTATTAAGTTTTGACCTGGTTATCAAGTTGGTCATCCAGCCAATTATTGATAACCTATCAACCAGTTCTTGATTTTTTTATAATCAATTAAATTGACAATTGTCTAAAAATTGAATTTTCAAAATATAATACCCTACCCAGAAAACCCAATTATCATCCAGGCAAGTTAGCAATACTAAAACAAAAAAAAAATTAAAAATAATAATATTTTCTATTTTTAAACCATTATTAATTGGTGTATAATCAACAGGTTAACCAGGGGTTATTAATTTTTTGATAACCTACCCTTATTATACATAATCAATGATTGTTACCCAAAACTTTCTGATAATGTACTCAACATCTCAAGAAAATGAATAAATGATATTGATAACCTGTGCAGTCACAAGAAAATTCAAAAAAATACCTACCAAATTGGTTATTATATTAAAAAAAGCCATAACTCAATACCCTGCCTCTTCTTCCCTCCCGGGATGTTAAAAAGTCCATGAACCATGAGGAAAATTGGTGTAAATTTTGGAGATTTCTTTAGTTCTTATATATACCAGAACTAACTTAGTTGAGAGAGAGCTCAAGGAATGAGGTTGGTGGGAGATTCTCACAATTTTGTAAGTATTGTGGGCAGTGATCAGAATGTTGCACGAACTGAAGTGAATTCAAAACATAACATTTCCGTGGATGGATCTGACTGACTGACTGACATATGTATATATGGTAAGTGGAATAAATAAAATGAAAAAACACAAGGCTAGGGAACAAGAGAAGAAAAAATAATGGACTGAAGTGGAAACAAAAGAAGCACCCGAAAGTACAAAATGCACAATGGGGGAGCCTTAAGAGGAGAAAACTCAAAACTTAGGACATAAACCCATTGCCAGTAGCATTAAACAAGTCGTGCAAAGGAGATGAACAAAAAAAACCTGGAAGGACACTAAAGCTTAGAAGATGTTTCTTCTGCTACCACAACTGCCTTATGCAAGATAATAATAACCTAAACTCTCTTAAGAGTCACTGACACCCTTTAGCTACAAAATGAACATATAATTGAAAGAGGAGTACCTCTCTTCGTTGACCATGCCATGTCAGTTCATCGATGAAAGAAGTTGTTTGCTTATTAGTGTAAACATCCAAATATTTTTATTATTAAATAAATGACATCATTTTTAGGATGTCAATCACAATATGAGACAACCTTTGCTTGAGTTGTAATTGTTAGACCCATTGTTCGAAAAAAAACTTGTGAAACAAGATTCACATGAATCTAATTAAAAATGATTAGATTTAATAAAGTGTCAGTACCATCTATTATAAGCATAATATCCATTTGTCATAATGATGTTTAGAAAAATGGCATTGAAAAAACATGTGTTTACTTAAGCAAAATATAGAACCAAGCATCTCTAGCAATGGAGATGAAAAATCTTGAGTTGTGTGATCATGAACTTTCTACCATGAGCACAACGAAATGGGTGTATCCTCATCAAATTTATGGCATGGATGTGTATGCATCAACAAATTGTGTGATAGGAAAAACCCAATTTAGTACCTAGTGCTGAAAAAAATATATCAAATGTCATCATAAAAAATAAAATGACTAGACAAACAAAAAGCCAAGCATTCAAGCATGAACTTGCACTAAATCTCAGTCACATGCAATAACAATCTAAAAACAACTTAGAAATGACGTTGAAAACTAAATGCTCATGCAAATTCTCTGAGATGTTCTTTTGAAAACAATTTGTGCCTCTCTCCAATAGCCGCTCAAAATATGGAACGGAAAGTTGAGTGAAAGTTTATGTGAAAACAAGAACCCTATAAAACCCGGGGTTAAGCTATATGAATCGAAAACATACATAAATGAAGAGATAGAGAGTGGGAGGGATCTTATACCCTTCTAAGTAGTAGGCACATTTTCCCTCTTGCTCTTAAGGAGTAGGCATTAATGTCTCTCCTCTTTGATAGAATGGATATTTCATGGATATAAAGTACCCTTCGAATACATTAGGAATTTTCTCTCCAAGTGCTTTAAGACCTACCCAAAAAAAAACTTGAGTGTTACCATAGGGCACATTCTTAAATTGATTATTATCTCCAACAAAAGTTTGTTCCTTGACAAATAGAGGATTCTTCAATATTTGGAAGGATTTTTCCTCATCTAGTCCCTTAATTTTGTGGGTGGATCTCTACATTAGAGGTAAGGCAAATGACCCTTAATTGTTGTAGGATCTTTATGTTATGTAAGGCCTTCAGTTTGGATAGTTTTTCTATAAACGTGTCCCCAATTGAATGCTAAATCTTTTTTTGGATGATCATTAATGATGATGATGATGATGCTACATAAGATTTACTTGGGAATTTTTCAAAAATTAAAACAAAATTAGAAACTAGTAATTTCTCCCTCTGGGATGATGGCGAAATTAGAAAAGGCCCAAATTAACGAGAGCAAACCGGTATATAGCAAGTTTGTCATCAGATTGAATTTCAACGGTTATCAATAAATGAACACGGGTATCACGCATTGTTGGACTTTCCAGATTGTTGTTGTAGCAAATTCGTTTTGTAGGAATTTGGGTTTAGGGTTTAGGGAAGGGATTTGGGGCTTTCAACAACTCTCCCCCCCCCCCAATCATCATAGCATTTCCATTCAGATTATACAATGTGAGTGATGGAAGATAATAAAAGATTAGGTACTTTTAAAGCACAATCCTTCCTTAAATGTAAGGAAGGTTTGTTCGTTTTGGTACATTGAGGATTACCATGAGGCCCTTAGGATATACTGGCCCCATCACCAATAACTTGTCTATGACCAAATACTTATTTATATTTTCATCATATGTGCTCATTTTGAGTGGTTTAAAATGTTATGGGACCTCTACCTCAAGGTGGAGAAATCATCCTTGAAGTGAAAAAGAAAAGGAGTAATGAAAAAAATAACAAGAAAAATAAGCTTTTTCCAACTTACAAAACACATTTTATTTTATTTTGGAAATTTTTTAATTCACACCTTTTTTGGTTAAATTCACACCCTGGTCGTGCTTGTCTTGTTCTTAGAGCCTGCAGGTCTGCCGCGTTTCTTGACCAAGGGTGTGAATTTAACCAAAAAAGGTGTGAATTTAAAATTTTCTTTTATTTTTCTTTTCTTTGGACCTCTCTTACTTTCAAACTTCGTAACTTTCTTCTTTCTTATTCATTTTAAACAATTCAAATTGCTATAAGAGCATCACTTGAAGTCCTACAAATCATCTTTGAACTCTAATAACAACAAAGCAACATATAAAGAATTTTTTGGGTATTTTGGAATTAACTTTTGTAACGTTTGGTGGTTTGTTTTTTTTGTTTTTTTTTTGACCCCTCTACTTTGAGGGGCCGAAACTTTCTCAATTTTGTTTTGTTTTTCATGATTTGAATGTACCAAATACACCAATAAGAGTGGTTCAAATTTTTTTTGAACACCAAAAACAACAGAGCCCTCGCCTTGCATCCAACATGCCTTGAGCACTTAAGTGTTTGGTCACTAGTAGGTTTACCTTAGCCCTCTTCCTTAACCTATTGGAAAACCCAAGGCCAGTGTGCTAAGGTGATTTCATAATGTTTGATGTACAATACAAGCATTATTGGATTTTAAGTATTTTCATTATTAAAATTCATTAAAGATCAATTTTTGCTCTTAAAAAAAAAATGGGGGTGCACTTTTGACATTATTGGAAAGCCCTTGATGAGTTCAATGCATTGAGGTGGTTTCACAAATTTTAGCCTATGATGCAAGAGATATTGAATTTGAATTTTAAATAATAATATTTCATAATTTTTACTCCAAGGCATAGGCCACACCAATCATTTCTAAAATGGCATTTCCTTGGAGCCTCTTAAATGATATTAAATATATTTTTCTAATCAAAATTACAATGGGTTTTTATTTGTCAAATATTCAAATGTCAAAATGTAAGAAAATTTGTTGATTCATACCAAAGAAATAGGTTGACTAATTATTTATATCGAAAAATAGAATCAAATGCTAATGATGTTGATGTAGAATGTTCAAGAAAGCTTGAATTTCACAATAATAACAATATTAAGACTAATCCATTACTTCGTGCAAAAAAAAAAAACAAAGTGCAAAATACATATTCTTCAAACCTCCCAATGAAACAGGACATGATTTTTTAAGTTTCATTTTACGAGATATCATCTCTCTCTTGCAAACCCACATGTGTGGCTTGCAATCCAAAATGATCAAATTATTTACAAAATAGTTGATGACAATTCTATAAAAATAAAATCGATATCAAAGAAAATTTAACAATGTTAAATCTAATAAGGTTCAAATTTTTTTAAGGTGTACCAAAATTTTGTCATAAACGTCACTTTTTTTTTACTCCTTTACCTAGTCTTGTCTTATTGTACTCAAAACACAAAGTGGATGAGAGTGATGGAATCTATTATTGTGATGATTTAAAATATTGTATTGCAAAATATTTTTAAATTTTATTCATTAATATTGATGGGGATCAAATATAAGGAAAAATATGATTTCATTAAAGACTAGGTCCTTTTCATCGTAAATGGTACACCTTAAAAGATTTTCACCCAATAAATATTCTTATTTGTAACTTTTGGGAAGGAGACATACAAAGCCACTCACACCCCTTGATGGTTGATGAATCATGACATACACATGCAATATCATTTTCTTTTTTAGCCTACTACTAACAAAATGGCCCAAGGCACAAGACAAACAAACATTTCTTGTGTTGTACATAGATGACAAGAAGCAAAAGTGTCTAATTCATCATAATCAACAGTCATAACTCAAAGATGATGATCAAATGTCCTTAATGAAGCAATTGTTTCATGTGTTTTGGATTGGTGGAAAATTAAAACAAGAGTTGTCAATCCGAATAGGACTAATGTCACAAAGAAATGTATGGCCCCCAAAATGTATGAAAAACATGCAACACATTTGCTGCTAAAAACTCAGGTAAGGCATGAACTTTTCCATGTCTCTACCTTTTTGAACTTTATTAATATGGGAAGGTTTTGAAGCTTGCATCTTTAGGTTGTCAAGGATTTGGGCTGCCATATGTAAATATCTAAAGTCTTGAAAACAATTGCCATGAAAAAAAAATAGCTTTTGTACATGTGGGCATTACAATTGTAGTAAAATCCATCAAGTCATTGAATTACACTTTGACTATGAATTGGTCAAATTTCTATAATGTTGTACATTTTTAAAAAATTATAATTCATGGATATAACATACTTTCAAATTAAAATGTATAATGGCTACATCTTTGTATTTGTACAAAACAAGGCTTATGAAAATGCGTTGTGAGGAGTGGAGTTTATGTACATTAAGTTCAAATGACTTATTCATGCAAACACAACAATGAAATTCTTATGTAAACACACTATGGAACAAGGATTTTTTTGGTCCAAGCAGTGCATATTATTCTTCCAATAATTTGTGACCCATTAGAAGAAATGTAAATTTGTGACTAATCTTTGCAACTAGTTTTTAGTCATAAGCAACATTTACAACTAATTCTCCCTTAGTCACATTGGACAAGTCGCATATGACATTAGTCACAAACAACAATAAACTTTGGATGAAAGAAAAACCAACAAAATACACATTCATCTTTTATTTAGTTGTATGCACATTGTCATTACAACTAAACTGCAACTATTTCAATGGACGATGAAAGCACATTATGTGTTACCACATGTTCCATATTCTAATTATTTAAAATATAATTTAAAAATAATATAAAATGTCCAATTTATATGTTTGGATGGTTTTAGATTATGACATGCGGCACAATGAAAATGTGACAAATGACATGTTAATTAATTTATTCCCAATTGATTTAGGTGGGTAAGTATGTAAATAGGTAAAACTAAGTATATAGGTAGGTAGGAAGGATCTACTCACCTATTTATTTAAACTAAACACTTACCTTCCTACTTAGGTTAGTAGATAGGTTGGTAGGTTGGTTAGGGAGGTAGGGTAACTAAAGGGTAGGTACATAATTATTTTTATTTTAATTTAATGTATTTTAATATGAAAATGAAAGACAAAAGCCTTTCCTTATGTTGTTGCAAGCAAAATAAACTTTGATGGGGATAAATAATTGCTTATTTTTTATGTTTTCATTCTAGTATTCATAATGAAGTTCCTTGGGTAGTGACTCCACATAGGTTCTTATTGTAAGTCCTTTCACCCTTGGTTGTTATGCATGCACATTTGCTTGTAAAGTTCGTAATGGTGTGTTCTTTTGCATTGGTGCATGTGAGTGCATAATATGTTATGTCATTCATAAACCCTAAACCCTTATGAGGGTAGAAATTCATTTGGAAGGCATGATCATCATGTTCAAAATGGCATTTATAGGGGGTCACATAAGGAGATCAAAACATTCATTGAAAAAAAATTATGTCACATATTTGCCGCAAATAATTTTGCAATTGCCTTGTTTGCAAGTAAGTCCTTGTCTTAGCACTTATTCAATGAGGATAGTGACAACCTTATCGAACTTCTAAAGGGCGAATAACTAAATAAGGTGATGGACAATTTCATGCCTTTGTGCTTTCTTGAATTTCGTAATCTCATTGCATCATTCAAACACCATTATGCCAATAGAGGATATATTGATAACATTCTTTTGTTGAAACCCAAGAGTTGTTATGACTACATTCAAGATGGTTGTTTTCTTGAACAAATGTTGAATCAAAAGGTTTTTTTCTTTAATATGTTAGTTGATGGTGTTGCCAAGGGTGTCAATCCAATCAAGCAAATGCAACTTGGTGGTGATTCGGAAAATCTTTGGATTATGTTTCCTATAATGTCTTGACCATTGGTATCTATGACATGAAATGAGAATCCATTGAAATTGAATGTGTCTCTTGGAGAAAGTTGAACAAGGTTATGCTCAAGCATGACCACTCCAACAACAACTTCAAGGGGTTCATGGTAAATGGTGCGTAGGTGAATTGGAATGTTTTCATAATTATTTATGGGTAAGGAGATCTCACCATCTTTACAATTGGGAATGAACGAATTTGCCTATTTCATTAAATTGTATCACTTGACAAACACACAAAATATTTAATCACCTATAGTTCTCAAAACAACATAAGGTGTTATGCTAGTATAAGAATTCCACTTGTTTGGAAAAGGCCCATGTGTGGTCCATAACATTTGGCTCCAACAATTAGGAGAAAAAGGTGCTTTGCTTATACAATGCAACTTTTGATGACTATGTGCAAACTTTCAAACATAGTTCATTATATTGGGCATATTTGAATGTTGGTTTGTCAAGAAAATGTCCAAATAGGAATGACCTTCATTTATGTAGAATGAATGAATATGGTGACTTTTTGCTACTAATTGCATTTATTACAAAATATACACCAAGTTATTCTTATGCATCAAGGTTGCCACACTTGGAAGGTGAAGAGGTTTTCAAATCTCACAAATGAGGTACAAATTCCCCCTAGTTAGAAAGGGATTTGCACAAACAACCACATTAACCTTTTTTGTTTGTGGGTTGACACAACTTCCCCTAACATCATCATAACAAATGATGATGGTCCTTTGCCCATTGCTAGAGCCAATTGTGGGATTCCAATTGTCATGCATAATGGTCACAAAGTATGTGAAAGTATTTATGGACATGGTGTGTAGTGTATTGAGCATTGTAACCCCAAATCCAACATTCAATGTAGTGCAAGGTGAAAATCATATCATCAAAATAACTATTGGTGTTCATACTAAATGTTATGATGGTTGGTAGAATAATTTCAAAGGTGTTTTTTGATAATCACACAAATTATAATGATTTGAACCACTATGTGGGAGGTTTCAAAAAAAAATTTGCAGTTGATAAGCCCCCCTATGCCCCTAGTATGGCATGTTTAGGGAGGAACCAATTTCACTCATGATGAAATAACAATGTTAAAAGAAGTTGGTTGTATACTTTTGGAAGTTATCAAATCTCTTCTTTGAAATATATTTGGTGATGAAAGATCTATCCTTATACACAAACCTTTGGATCTAAATGCTTGGCCAAAAACTTGAAATGACAAAATTATTTGGTGCCCTACTATAATCAAACTATCCAAAAAACATGAAAACAAGTGAGAGGCTGGACATGTTCTAAATGCAACTATTTCTCCACCAATAGAAGTTCCTCCATTAAGCTATGGACTCATTTATAACATTACCTTTAGTGTAGATCAAAACAAAAAATCATATCAAGTTATAATTGGAGATTATTCATCTTATAATTGTGTGGATGTTGTCACAATCATGGCAAGTTCATTAAGGAGGTGGGGGAAGTGGGTGTAGTGTAAACACATTTATTACATTTTGCAAAATGTAATGTATTATGGATAGTTGGAAAAGTTCATTCATTCTCTGAATTAAAGTTGGAATGAAGTCCAACGCTTAATTAGTCATGCTATGCAAATAGAATCTTGTCATTTCTAGAATTAAACATATTCCAAAATGGTGGACTTGTTGTAATGTGTCCACATGAAAAATGCATTACCTATGAAGAAATTTGTATTATGTTCATTTTTTTGGCTTTGTTTGTGAGTGTGGAATGCAAGAAAGTGCTTCTCATTTATATTTTTGATTTTTGGAAGATTGACTTTCCAAACTCAATAATTAACTTAAAATTATGTGATGCAAGATAAAGTTCATAGAATAATCTAAATTGGAAATAAACATCCATCCCCACCTATGACCTTGTTGGTATCCATCACAAGGTTTGAAAATCCTTGTTTAATCACAAATAAACATATGTAAATATGTCATGCGGAGAAGATTTTTCCATGTCAAAGAATATTTTAATGATGTGGCATGAAATATTTGTGAAATATTTTATCTATGTGGCAAGGAATATTTTATAAAAAAATTCCTCCATGCTCACATGCTCGTGTTCATTGCTCATGTTCACAAGCTAGTGTCATTGAAAGAAATATACCCATGTAGAGTTCAATTTGAAAGAGGTCAACAATGTTTGATTGAGGAGTTTTTAACATAATCTTGAAAAATTATTAGTGCAGGCTTTCAAAATTATCAATACAAGAGAATGTGGTTTTTGCACACAAAAAATCACAATACATGACACATGTGTGAAGGAAACTTTGTAGTTTCATCCATTACAATGTTCAACTAGTGATAATTGTTGTGGCATATGTTACATCAAAATGGCAATTTGAAAAGACCTTTACAACATTATATTGCATGTTCCAATTGAAAAATGCAAACAAGATAAAATAAACAGCTTGTGGTCCTTCTAGTTTACTTGTGGCACAAAATGAAAAGTAGCCATAAAATAGGTGTTGATATATTAATCTTTAAAATATTATTTACTCAATTGATGACTACAAACACATTCTTTGACTTTATGACAATGATATTGACAAATATCAAGTTTAATATGCATTGAAATAGATTTTTCAAAATGTGTTTTTCTTATAAAAAGTATATGCATGTAAATGAAATGTTACATTTTTATACTTTTAATTATTGAAGCCTGTATTTTTAACTTTTGAACATTATAATCATAATCTAGAATATAAATATGTTTGAACTAGGTTTTTTTTTTCAATTTGTGATGTAGCTAAAGTGGCGATCATCCATAAAATGATTTAGCCATATTTGGCTACATACTAGATATGAAAATAGAAAAAAAATAAAAATCTTTCTATATTCTTGGCTACCTACTACAACTTATCATAAAAATCTAGTGAATTTCAACCATTTTTTCCATAGAAAATCTTTTGTATAAGTCAAAATCACATTTGTCAAGTTGAAATTTGACAAAATTTTGCTATTTGTGATTTGCCTAACTATCAATAACAATAACTACACAGGGGAAGCTACTGGATAAACATCACAGTTAACATGAGGAAGGAAATCTTTCCATGGCAGAACAGACAGAACAATGGATTGCATAAGTATTGCAGTTTATGGTAATACATAACACCTGTTGCACATGGTCAATATTAGAAGACAAGAAAAAGGCTTTACTAAAGCACAAAAGTTAAGGATTCAAACAAATTTGGGCTTCTTGCAATTGGCAGGCTGAGTTGCAATAGCAGAGGATATATGTATCAACCAATTGCCTCCTTGCAATGTTAGCTGAATTAACTGCAACTTCATTCCAACACACATAGCAGAGAGTGGAAGTTCAAGGTTTTCCTTTGTGCTGTTTTGTACCATCTATGTCATTACTCAGCTACTGCACAATTCATTTATCATAGACAAAAATTAGGAAAATCACATTGAAACTGCTTTTGAAAGTTAAAAGCTAGGTCTTATCAACAACAAAGCAACAATCAGTAAAAAGGTTAAAAGCCATAGAGGATCCATCACACAAGAGTGAGCAGCCTCTCATGGGACTATTCCACAAACAACACACTTAGGAACAAAAACTGGAGGAGAACTAATACCAAGCACCCCCCTCCAGAATCTGCAGCTAACCTCAACTTCCACCTGCTGATGTATTTTATTTTCTGAGGTTGATCATGCATATTTCACTTCTGCTTATTTTCATACTCCGTTGGACTTTCAAGGCGTATTTGATCCAGATCCTTGTTCACACATATTCCACTTCTATTTATTTTCATATTCAGTTGGACTGTCAGGGTCTATTGGATCCAGATCCTTGTTCCAAACATCTTTCATTTTGATGATAAGGCAGCCTATGTTCCCTTCTCTCCACGGTATCTCCCTCTTGAGTAGAAACCTAATAACCTGCAGCTCATAACAATGAACAGGCATCAGTTGTCAAATGGATGCCAGTATGAATCTTGATCATCCCCACAACAGAATGTGTACACTCTGCAAAAATAATATCAATCAATTGCAATCCCCACAATTAAAACCACCCCCAGTGTTGGGCCTATTCATGGATGGTTTAGAAACATACTGTTGGCCTCCTAAGTCGTACAACATGAGTAAATGTCAAATCTGTACCCTGCTGCATGAATACATTCTAGATAAGCAGTGTCAGGAACATACAGCTGGCTTGATTTTTGCTCGTCCATTGCTACTATGAGAACCGTGTCCAGTGATGACTGTCAGAGTATGCACCGCTGTACAGCACATCCAACATTTTCAGGTGAAGTCATGTTAGAATGAAAAGGTGCACCATGAATCCAAATGCATATTCTGTATGGGCAGCAGCATCCCAGAGCTTGCCATTGTACACAAAATTGCCCAAATTTTGGTATCAAGTGTATGCCACATATCTATGAGATTGCAGAGAAATACCCACAACAACAGTTTGAAGTTAACATGACACTGAGTTCAGTCATAACCTTGTGAGTGTCGCTCACAAAGTGTCAGACCTTCACCTTCATCACAAATAGCAGTAACCACAGCTCCCATGACTACTTACTGCCTTCATTGGCTCCTTACAGTGCATGTAGATATGTATACAATAGTCCCCCCAAAAAATTGGGCAAGCATGATACATAATCTGGATTCTAAGTTTCTGTTGTATTTCTGGAAGCAATGGGAAGACTCGGTGATGACATCAGCTATCATTCAAGATATTGCATGCTGAGTGCTGACTCAGTGGTGTATATTGGTGTCAACTCACTTGAACAATATTGCACACATGCAAAAGAACATCAAGCATGGCCGTGACAACAAATTGAGCTCCAAAACAATATCACATAGAACTTACATGGGACAGATGATAGAGTTTGAAGGTGAAGCTTCAGCACTTGAATGGCTTCCCTCACATGTTGGGCATGTAAATCAATTGTGATGTTATTCTCTATATCTTTGTTCCTGGCAAAACACAAAATCTCAGAAAAGCTGACCACCAACAGAGTTTTGATCAGTTCATCAATGAAGAACCCTCAGTAAGCAGATCTGACCACTAAGAGTTTTGATCAGTTGATCAATAAAGAACCTTCAGTAGGCAGATCTGACCAGATAGCAAATGAACTCAATACATTTAGAAAAGCCCCACACAAAGACGGGAGGACCCAGATAATGAGCCAAGCCCCTACCACTACCTCACAATGACATCCAAAACATGACCGCACGTACTTGGAATCAAAGATGCGATAGCTAGCTCTGTCACTTGCTTCTCGGGCCAGCTGCTTGTACTCCTTTCCCTGTGCCAAGTCAAATAAATATCGAAATGACCAAAACCCACATGATCAGAGACTTGCCTAAGAAACATGACCATAGTTGTCAAGACAAAAAATGAGGATACTTCTACTCCCACTAAGGATCGTCAAAATCCACAAAAACTATGTTACAGTTGCAGAAAACCCACCTGCTTTGCAAATGCCATACCCAGATGGACCACCATGGTAGAAGAATGTCACACAATGGTGTCAGTGATATATTAAGAACTAGGACATGTGTAAGAACAAATGTAACCAAAACTGCTTACACTCCTAATCTCTCTGCAAGTAAACTCAGTCCACAACCTATTTACCCAAAAATATGCCTAAAACATCCTCAGGATTGCAAGTGCACAGCAACAATAAGAACTCAGTCCATTCGCCAGGTTAGGCAGCAGTGAGCTTGACAGAATTTAGCAAGGTTACGGATAGTGAGCTGGGATCCCTTACCTTTTCAGATAAAGCAGCAGCCCGACAACGCTCACCACGTCCATAAGCAGCAGCAGCCTGATGAAGCAAGAATAAGAATTAGGAATTAGTTATTCATCCCACTTATAAAAATTGTTTCACAGTTGAGCAGCTATACCATAACAAAATTCACACAGTGTTCAAAGTAGTAAAGTACTCATTGCTTTACCATGACTCCCAACCCTGCAGATACACTGGTGCAGTCAGAAACATATATCATTTTGTTTGTGATGATCTTGCAGAGAATGAGGAAGGCAACATACCTCATCAAAATAATACTGCATTGTGCGCCAGTGCTCATTAGCACTTCGTCGTAAGCGATCATAATCATCCAGTTCACCTACCACAGATAAACACATCCCATCCCACAATTTCAACCCTTCTGTATTGGTGTCACATAAAGTTTCTGGTATGTCATTACAAGAGTCCAGTAGGAGTTAACTATCAATCAGGATACACACCAAAAACCAAGAAGGCAAAAAAGAGGATACAATTTATCCTTAGAGGACCGGCAAATTGATAAGGTTTCATCAGAGGCATACTTTGAATCATACCATAAGACTTAAAGTGGTGCACAGGATTTTTCTTGCTTGCAGTACCATCAGGAACATTCTTAGCTGATTCCATCCAATCACTCTGAGCTGATTCCACTGGTCCTCTATCACGCCATATAGCAGGTAAGGGTTGAGCCCAAGCAGGAATCTGAGCACTGACATTATCATTGTGCAGACTTTGCAGTACAGTCTGAGGGGGATCACTTGTATCCATATGACTGGCCTTCCCATGCACAGGAGTCAGACCAGCATCCATGAGGGTCTGCACTGTTTCCCTGCAACACTCCAAGAACTTAGCACTTGATAATATCTTCAGAGTTCCAAGGAATAAAATAAAATTGGAGACCCCACCATAAAAGCAGGGAAAAGTACTGTGTTTCTTTCGCAGGACTAGCAACAAGGGGAAGACTCAGCCATGATGCTGGATAGTCCAACAGAAATAAAAAGATATAAGAGAGAAGGATGACCCCAAAAAAACCAAGAAGAATGAGGAACCCACAACAAACTAAACTCACAAAAGAAACAAACATGTTAAGAGGAAGAGGAGAAAGATGACATGGAGAGCTTATGAACATGATCTTTTCAGAACAAAGTGACCTTTCAAAGGCTCCCCACTTAGCATTTGAGAATATGTCTTGTTCTTCTGCACATACTCCATTAAGTTGCAACTAGCAAAACTCACCGCACTTACTGATCTAGCTTTCTTGTCTGTTTTCATTTTCGACTAGATTGTTTTAAGGGCAGTGATTCTAAAATAAAATGAAGGCCTTCTATCCATCTTGCCAACAAAAACATCCTACCACCTCCTCAAAAGTCCAACTCTCTAGCCCTGCAGTCTAGAGGCCAGCAAGAATAAACAGGCTCTAGCAATCATCACATGTAATCAACAAATGAGTCTTGTCTATGCAAAAACTGTTCTGCCAAATCCTCTGACTCAATGGATGTACATGCCCCTAAATCACAAAACAAATGTTTGAAATAGGGGACCAGAGCATACCTATATGAAAAGTTGTTGGATTGCAATACTTCAAACAATGATGTGTTGTCAACCGTTGGGAAGTTTATCTTCAGTCGATTAAGTAAAGCCTGCAAAGCAATGACAAAATCCATTAAAGCTCTTGATTTCATACCCCCTGTGACTTCTTTTCGTGATCAACTCTACTTGCCTAAGTCTCCAAGAACAAGCAATGAAAGGCAACACTGCTAACTTCCTATAAACAATATCTGCTATCCTAAATATAGTTGATGCCAATATCTCAGTTATAAACAGAAATTTCTGGCAGTTTTGTTCTCTTCTCTTGTGGCTCTCTACTCTCCAACTTTTCTCCACAATCCTTTCTCACCACATTATAGGCACATTTTGCAAGAGATACATTGTAACTGTACTCACCCTTGTCCTTGAGTGCTCATTATCTAGCATCTGATTGGTGGTAGATTCCTGCTGGAATGACCTGTCAGTTGGCAGATTCCCCATTTCCAACAGCATGTTTGAAGCCAGCTTCACATCCCCTTTATAGTCCTGATAGATAGGCCAGCAGAAAACCCAATGTCAGCAAAGTTTGGAGTCAGCACCTTAAGACCAAAATCACAAGTAACACAAACATTTCTGACAGATCCATGAACACTACATTACTCACTGCCCAAGAAGCAGAGCAGTATCATCATTCAATTATGCATGAACCAGACTGCTTGTCAAGTTTGACAGGCTAGAACATCTTTCTCTATGACTACAACAAAGGCTCTTGATGCCTGCCTATATCACCTGCAGAGGATTATAAGTCTAATGGCAAGTTTAAAAAATGAGCAATTTCGTCAATCTGGGGTCCTTGCCAAGCTTGCATTCCTCAGAATGGCTTTCAGGAGGTAAGAAGCACCTTAGTAAAGCACTCTCACAACCTTGAGATTTAACTATATCACATATGTTACTATTCACAACAAAAGCCTCACTGAAGCATACAACAAAATTTAACAGTGATTGCAACTACCTGAAAAGCCATAACCACTTGTGCAGGGTCTTTATCTGGAAAAGCCTCCATCAATATATGCAAGGGATCAATTGGGTCAAAAGCTTTCTTGCCATCCAACTGTGATGGTGACTCTGACAGTAATTTGCTGTTCTCACTGGTTAAACTGAGCCCTGAAGAAGACAATCCTATCTGCGATAATGTGTCCAGACTCTGCATCCAAATTATTAACAAATCATCATTGTCTCAACACCTCTGTTCTTGGAGTTCTTGTACAGCTGGGTCAATGGGTACACTGAAATTCACCTTGGTCACGTACTGTGAAGGGAACTTTCACTTTCTGTTATAAAAGTGCAACATGAGCAAAAACTAAGCAACTGCCCACCTAGGAGCATATCCAAAAAAGCTACAATAACTGAGGAAAAGGGTCTGGTCACACTGCTTGGCTACTAGCACATGTCCAAGACATGTTACCCTAGAATGTCATCTGTACATTAAGAAAGTCGAATACATTCATATACCACAATAATACCCAAACTATGATACATGCAACTAATCTTGTTGTGATGGCCCAAACATGGAGTCCCTCCAGTGATTTGTTAATTCCGTCACAATTATGGTGTATTCTGAAACAGTCGACATTCCTGTAATCTAAGGACCAGAATGCAACAATGGACTCCAAACAATATGCATGTGGCATGCAGATTAAAAAAAAATTGCAAGTCTATTGGTCTCTCATTGGAGGCAACAGATTAACAGAGTTGAAGAAAACAGCACAGCAGGTGGTTGGGAAGCAAAACACTTTCCAGCAAAAATCAAATGAATTCCAGTCAGATGGTCCTAGAAAACTGTCCAAGGCTACAGCAAATGCTGAAAAGAGAACTGTTACTGGACATATGTGTAAGCATGGAGTATACTACATGACAGGCCTGCAAACATGTGGCAAAGAATGCATCCAGAATAACATCTTCAGAAATACTGAAAAAATTCCCATATTCACAGCGTAAGGTCAAATTGAACAGAATTGAGAGATGAGCTGATACGAAGGTTATAGATATCTGAGATCCAGCAGCAGAATGGTGAACAGCAATAAAATGAGATCCCAACTCTAAAGGACACAGAAAAAGAGGAGCGGTTGGAACAACACAACAATCCCACATGTGCTCCTTGACCTTTGACATCAACATGTATGGTAGTGACTGGCTGTCATAACATCCCCACTGACATCATCAGTTCCTGGCAGTGAGTGGAGGTTGTCAGTGTGAGGCAAGAGTAAGAGGAGAAATAAACAGCAAGCAAAATTTATGAGCATGATCTCCTGAGGACAAAGTGGGCACTTGGAAAGCTCCCCACCAGGATGAAGAAGCCTTGAATTTTTTTGAAATTTAACAAGGTGGGAACACCAAAAAGATACCAAAGGGTGGCAGCTAAATCTACTTTAAATGGGTTGGCTGAGACTTTCTTGGAACACAAAGTGAAAAGGGATGACACACAAAATAGACACATATAGAAAGAGAACACAGGATAAAATGGATGCAAGATTGCAGGTTCCATAGTGGCTCCACATATCTATGAGATTGCACACAAAACTCTTGATGCTTGCATGACAAGAATGACTTCCATAGTTACTCTCCACCTTAAGGCATTGAACAAACTCTTGCTTAGCAGTGATTGGCTGCCAACACTACCCATGGAAATCACAGTCACTATATATGAAAAACACAATGATAATGTGCAACTCTTGATGGATAGACAACTAATACATCTCAAGTAACAAATGGTCAGTCAAAAGCTGTTTTAACCTTTGAAAAAGAGAAGATATGATGGAGAAGAGGTCACCACAATAACATATTCAAGACTACAACAAGAAAACCAGGAAGAGCAACCATAGTAGTCACAACAAAGCATGGACATAGAAAACAAAGACCACTTGCAAGCGCTTGTGACTCTATGAAGCTTCCTAATGAGCTACTGAAAGAAGAAGCAAAACAAGAAACCACATACCTTTTGTGCATCACCTTGAAAATAACCTGTGAAAACAGACACGTAGTTGGGTTAATTGAACTGCTCTAGTATATGCATTTCATACCACCTCACCAAGTTGGGAATTCAAAACAGCAGAGCATGGTTTGGCAAGTCTTTGCATCAGGGAAGAATTCAGCTGACTTCTACAGTTGTTTCTGTTGACCAAACCCATAATATGTCTGCTGAAATGAACACCACAACCCAAAAACTGGATACTCTGCTTCAACTTGAATTACTCATTGTTCACTTTACAAGAAGCTGACCAGTCATTCCAGTGAGAATGAAAGACATTAACTTTCAAAATTTTGGAATGTGAAATGTCAGACAGCACCCACAGTGTGATAAAGTCTCATATAAAGAGATAATTATTCACATGAAAAACTATGGAGCTGACCTTCACTGACACAGCTCAATGTGAACAATCTCACTAGAATTTGAGTACTCTACAATAATGCTTGCTTGGTTAAAGTTAGGAACACCCTTTACTCGGGAGTTCAAAAGGGCAGCTATCCTTGAATGGAGCCATGCTCCCAGACCGTGGGCCCAGCCAAGAATTGTGGCAGTCAAGCCACAACAAACTAATCACAACTGAGCAGAAAATGCTGATTGAAACATCACATCAACTCTGTCCCAAATCTAGGTCAACCTAGAGTAATCTCAAAGAGATATCTTGTCAAAATAGACAGTTGAGGCCACTATGACCAGATATGAGGAGAAGGATTTACTGTGATGATTTGCTACCTTGAGGGAGACTATGCATAAAGACATGATCCCTGGGGTCGGTCTATCCAGGGCCAAATGTTCAGAACTACAGGAGACCAGGTGGGAAAGACCCTCTCAACCTCCAAGACATGGGAATGTGTTGAGAGCCTTTGTTTTGATCTGCTGGGTTGAATAAAATGGCAACAGTCCTTGCTTTTGGACCATCAAGGGTATATTAAGATGTGTATTATTGTTTCAGTGCAGGAGTGGAAACAACGAATAACAAAAACAAAGAGAGAATTGTGGCATTACATACCGATAGTGTCCTTTACAACATCAATGCCAAGATGAAACCTTTCTCCAAGCTTGGAATGCAAAAACTCTGCAGCTGCTCTGCGCTGCACAGCATCTTTTGGCTCTAATAACTCTGCAACATTGGTTCCATCTCCTTTCTTCTTCTTAATCTTCTTCAAGTGCAGCAAAGTTTCATTGCCACTGACTTCGTTGAATTCCTTAAGACTGGGGCGGCCATCCTCATCATCATCATCATACCTGCCACCAGTACCAGTCGACCTATTTGAGATTTTGTTGGTGTGGCTAGCATCGTCATCATCATAAATCCCTGGATTGATGATCTTGTTGTCAGAGACATTTGTCGGAGGCGTTTTCAATCTTGGCAAGGAAGCAGAGCTTGATTCAATTCCAGAGGAGCTAGGTGGCGATGATTTTTTGCCGCCAATACCTACTGATTTCTGTTGAGGGACAACACTGGAATAATACTGGTCAAATGTGTTGTTGTTGCTCGAGCTAATCTTTCCTCGAGGAGATTCCAAACCGGGAGTCCTGCTGATGTGATACCCGACGACACGATCCGGCTGCTGCCGAATTATGTCAGTCACTCCTCTAAAACTCCCTACTCCGCTACCATACTTCTGCACCAACAGATCTTCACACCCGGTCTCCTCTGCAGCAGGCTTCTTCTTCACGCGTAGGTTTTGAAAGAGGGGAGGGGGTTCCGTGACATGCTGCTGATGATGGTGATGCTCCTCCTCCCTGGTGGCAAGGATTTCAGCCGCTAAGTTGACATCACAATCAGCATCGTCATAAGCCGCAGCAATAACCTCCAAAGACAACCCCCGAAACGCCGCCATAAGCTCCTTCAACGCCCTCTCTTCCGCATCTTCTTCCACGATTTGCTGCACCACGGGTGATGGCTCACAGCTCGTGTTCTGCTGCTTGGACACCACAGCATACCCTTGCTGGAACGTCTGCTGCTCCATCATCCAAGGGAAAGTCCTCATTGAAGTAGTATAAAACGAGGCACTAGATAACATTAAATTCACTCTCAAATCACTACGGCCGGAAGTTGATCCACAGATTTTCCGAGACGGCGAAATCTCCAGCGACAAAGAGCAGAGGAGGACATCAGCTTCACTGGAAGAAAAAGGGGTTCAAATCACGACGGCCAACACACAACTGACTGCTGCTTGAAAACCTAGCAAACACTCTTCACAAACGGCACAAGACGAGAGAGAAGGGAAGAGAAAGACATCGTTCTCCGCTTCCTTTAGTCTTGTGGGAAAACGCGTGCGAGAGAGACAGACGCGGAAAGGACGGACGGGCGATTGTGTCAGGCTCGGCTTTGATGATTCAGTCCAGTCGTCGTCCCCAGTGTTGTTTTTTCTAATGAATTTTTTTTGTTTATTCTCAAAATGGCGATTCAATTCATAGTAGGAAGGATGTAGAAAAACTATGTGGCGATCATCCCTCCCTAGGAAGATTTAGCCAAATTTGGCTACCGATAAACCACCCAGTACCAATCATTTACTCATCCTTCTTATCTTTTTCGTTATATGAAAATCTTTCCACACATCTTTTTATTTTAACCAGAAGTCCCCAAAACCAAATATTGAAATCTTTCTTTGACCATTTTTCTTTCACACCCTCCACCCCTCACTTCTGGTGATTGAAAACTCTCGAAATCACTTCATTTTCGACAATTTTGGCGAAACTTCGTCAAAATAATTGCTTGTTATAAAAAGGCTACAGTGAACAAAGATGGGCCCAGAGTGAACCACATCCACCAGTGCAGCAGCATGAGGGATGGATGGGTAGTGGAGGGCCGTCAGGAAACAGCTTTCTGTCAGATTCCAGTTCCCTAGCTAACCATGGTGATTACCTCAGTTACTTTTTTTTTTATTTTAACTACTTTTTTATTTTAACCTTAAGGGCTACTAGTTGGGGTGCAATTTTGCCCCAAGCCTTAGTTGAGAGGAGACTAGGCACCCTCAAGTTAGCTGAACCTTTTGAATGGGCATTTTGTAGTGTGTGTGTATAATAATGGAGGAAAGGTGAAAAGGGCAAATTATTTTTGTGCATTTGGTACATGAAAAGGCAGATGAATGCATCTACTACAACTACATTTTTTCTAAGTCAACCCAAATTAATTCTGTTTTTATTTATTTTTTATTTTTTTAAAGTTCACTAGTAAATGAACTTGAAATTGTTGGGTAAATGGTCCTTGTATGTGTTATTACCATATGAATTGTGATTGGCTAGTACAATAGCCACAATTAATATAGCTAGATAGCATGTGACATGTGCCTATAAAACATAGGACAAAAGTCTTACCTCAATGTGGGTGAAAGAGAGATGTTAAATATCTCTTCTCAACGAGAGCTTTGTTCGACACATTATTGAGCTTGGTTTCTTGTGCCCTACATCATCATGTGCAAAATCGTACAACATGGCGTTGTTTGTTACTTCTTGCGACTCAAGGTAGGGCAAGGCAAAGAAAAAATGGGCTGAAAACAAGTTGATGCAAGAAAAAACCTTAAAATCTTGCGACTCAAGGTAGGGCAAGGCAAAGAAGAAATGGGCTAAAAACAAGTTATGGCAATAAAGAGATTTTAAAATATTGAGAAAGTGAAAAAGAAAAATTAGTAAAAAAAAATTGGGATGAATTTTCACATTGGAAGTTGAGAGTTTTGAAATGTTCTAAAAAATTTGGACAAAAATGGAAAAGGTAAACCTTGTGTAATCCAAAAGTTATTTGTACCATTGGAAAGTTTTTTAAGTTCAGATTTGGAAAGTGAACTCGCATTTTCCATTTGGAACTAAAAGGCAAAGAATTATGGTAAAGAGAAGGGCCAAAAACCAAACCAACAATTTGACTTCTAACTAATAAAACACAAGAAATAAAGTCAAATGACCTTTGATGAAAGCATGTAACATAATCTTGAAAAGATCTTGTTAAGGGTTACAACTTTGAAGTTGGAAGCTCTTCAATTGGAACTCACATGAAAAAGTTAAAAGCTCACAAACTTGTGATACTCAAAATTTGGGAATTTCAAAACTCCTTTGGGGAATAAAAAGTCATTTCAAAATTATTTTTAGAACAAGGTTTAGAATATAATACCCCAAGGTGGTGGCTTGCTTTCAACTTTGGGTCATGCAAATTTGATGAATCCAAAGTAAGTTCCTAACACAAAATTGATTTCATTGTCACTAATCATTTGCCTTGTGCAAATCACTTATTTATGAAGTGTTTATTGGGTCGAAATTAGCCTAGCTTGTTTTTGCTAAGAAAATGATTCATTTTGTGGGATTGTTATAGGTGGGGAAAGGGGTTTAAATGAAATAAGGAACATGTTAAAGAGGATAGGAATTTTGGGGAGGGGAAGGAAATCATGATCTAAAGGGGTTAGGATAAAGTTTTAATTACATTAGATTTTAAGGAATGGTGGGCTAGATAGGATGGGAAAAAGTGGGTTGATTAGCCTAGAAAAGATAAGGTCACTTTATCTTGCCTTGGATTGGTTAATTTATTGGGTAAAAGGGATAGTTGGAGAATATCGATTGGTTAATTTATTGGGTAAAAGGGATAGTTGGAGAATATCAACTGCTAGAAATTCTTCTTAGGTACAAATTAAGGGGTTAGGTTGTTATAATAGGTTGGGATTTATTGGTCAACTCTTCTTGTTGACTTTTCATTTGGATGTGAAGATGTTGAAATACTCATGAGTTTGAGGTGGAAGTAGGAGCATGATGTGAAAACTTGGGGACGATTTTAAAGGGAATTAGGTATATCACCAAAAAAACAAATGGGAGGTGATTATTCATTCATGAAAAATGAGACCTTCAAGGTGAACTCAAGGAAAGATACATGAAAAAAAGGAGGTGGAAGCAAGAGTGGGAGGCAAGGTAGGTGATGGCGACTACTCAAAGATTGTCTTTGATGAAAGAGGTCACTGGAGGTGGTTAAAAGGAAGAGGTGAATAATGATAAAAAAAAGGTTTAAAAATGGGGAAGGTGAAAAGAAAATACAAAAGGGGAGTTCAAATGACTTGTAAGAAATAGGAGTCGTTTTAAGTTTTTGAGGGGACTAGATTGATTGGGGAAGTTGTGGCATGGTATGTGTTTTCTTTGGCATATTTAAAATCTAATTAATGTTATAATTTGGGGGGGGAGGCTTGATGATAGGATGGTATAAAGAAATATTAAAAGAAAGTTAATAAGGACCTCATGTAACTAATTGTAACATAAAGAATCCAACAATTTGTCAATGTGAAGGAATTGAACATCTCAATCTTAAATGTGGCATTGTGATATTGATAGATGGATAATAGAAGTTATTCTAACATATGTAGGTTTTCAATTCAAGTAATGGTTATTGTTTAGTAAAGTAAATATGGGAAGGGTTAAAAAGTTAAGAGGTGAAAATGGAACAAGAAGATGTGGTGAAGTTAATGTTGATTAACCAAGGTCAACTTGATAATTGAAGATGGGTGGTAATAGGTTTTTTTTTAAAATTAACTTAATATATCATCATTGTTCCATAATGGCAAGTTCATATTAAGTAAGGTTAGTATAACTATAATAACTTATTTGTTGTCTAGATAATGGCAACAAAGGGGGGCATAAATAGAGGGTGAAAAAAAAATTAAAAAATGAACAAACCATGAAAAAATCCGAATAAAACCCCTAATCTTTCATTGTAACCACCTTTGTAAACTAAGGTAAATTAAACCTGGATTCTTACTTGATGAAGGGTACAAAAAAGGAGAAGTAAATTTGAAAAAATAAAATCATTTGTAACATTTTTTGGGGATATTTTTCAAAAAATGAATAATGACCCAAGTATGAGTTGTTTAAAATGTTAATTCCGCACTTAATAATGTTTGTGAACACGTCATTTCATTTTTATTTTCATCTCAAAACTCTTGTTTGGCCTTCTTTTACTAATGTGTGAAATTAAAAAACGTTTTGTAAAATTCTTCTTCCTTAAATTATATGGTTTTTGTTGCTACCATTGGGGGTTCATTTGCCAAGCCTTCAAAATAGTTTAAAGATGCATCAAAATTCATGTTTTATGATTAAAAATTTTATGTTGGTTCTACATATTACATTGTCCCACATTGATTTGAAATTCAATAACTTTCAAAAAACAATGAACATACCCAACCATGAACATAATTTTAAATTAGAACCACATACATGGTTTTCAAATTAACCATAAACCCAAGGTCAAACCAATCCAACATTGTGACAAAACCAAATGATTTTATGAAAGGTAAACATTGTTGGCCACATTTTATGTTAAATAAAACTCATTAAGTAAGTTTAAAATTCAATAGATTCAAAGATGTCTTATGGTGTGGTTTTCAAATTATTTCCACTTGTTAGAAATATGGGTCTCTAATAAATGAAAAATGACCATAAAAGATAATAAATTAAATTATCTTCAAAATTACATGTTAAAGATCCAACACCTAAGCTTATATATGAACTTTTCGCATTCATTGAAATTCCCATGTTCACCATTGTCTTTCCTAAAGTCTATTTTGTGTTTAGTTTTCAACCAAACTATCTTAACACAGTCATTTAACAAGAAAGGAATTTAAAGCATATTTGTACACCTATGGCAATTTTGTCGCAACCCTAGCTTTGGGCTCGCGACCAAGGCAAAGGGATTGCAAGGGTGCGGGCCAAGAGGAAGCCCGAGAGTCACATCAGAGACTCCCGGGAGTGTAGGAGAGTGTGAGGGAGTGAGCCTTCACACTCCCAAGGCAACTCCCAAGTTGGGAGAAGGAGTCCTGGTGGACTCCCGAAACTTCAGAAAGCGATTTGAGGGGTCAAATCTCAATGGCTTGTTGCGCTCTTTATAACAATGAAAAGATCTTGAAGCGTAGATGTCTAAAATGGGCTCGCATTGCTCATTTCGACATCTGAAACACAAGTTATGACCAAAAGAACGGCCGGGAGTCGAACTCCCGGGAGTCTGCCAGTTTTGACTCCCGACCACTAAAAGTCGGGAATCGACCCGAAATACTTAGCTGCAGATGACATGCGACATACCGTTGGAAAGCTCTAGACGAGAGCTACAACTTTGCTTCAGACCGCACTTCAATCCGAGGTCTGCTCGCAAAGTTATGGGGCTCCAAAGTCCCGGGAGTCCCAGGAAAAAGAGCCATTTGGATGTGGTCTCCGCGGAGCGTCGCAGAGAATACTATAAGGGGGAAGGTGGTGGCTTCCCCCAAGGCCGGGCTGTGGTGAGTTTTGTGTGTCCGTGTTGCTCGTGGCTGTCCTAGCACCAAAGGTGCTCCAACTAAGCACTAACCACTTTATGTGGGTTGTGTGCAGGCCCGTGTGAGTGAATAAGTTTGTCAATTCTTCCTAGTCCCATCCCGGAGCTCCAACACGCCCCTCTACCCCTCCAAGTGTTGTGAGCTAGGGAGCGCATCTCGACTCCTCCCTCTTCCGCTGTCTTTCACTTGGACTCACATTTGAGTCCTTCAAGGAGTTGGGAGTGCGTCACATCCTTCAAGGAGTTGGGAGTGCGTCAAATTTGATCAATTAGTAATAGTTTGTATCCAATCTTGTTTCTTTTTCTTTCCATTCTTCCATTATGATTTTCCTATTGTGTTGGCACAATAGAAGTGTTTTTTCATAGTAAGGACTTCAATATCTTGTGATGGAGGTATTGAATGGATTTTGGCATGAAATGCATAACCTTGTTAAATTGCGTTCTTAACAAATCATGCCCCCATAAAACTTTTTCTTGGACTTTTGTATGTCTACATTTGTAGCTTGTTGATCTATGTGTGTTCTTTTTTTGGGTTCATTTTTCCTTGTTTGTGATTTTTTCCCATGTATTTCGTTCCCTTTCATAAATAATTAGTTTATTCCTAATTGTTTTAAGGCAAACAAATATGTTCATAGTAATCATGATTGATTTCCTATAATCAATCATTGTTTCTATGGTTTGTCTCTTTGTTATAGTGGAAGGCAATTTAGGAAACATAAAAAAATAAGATATTGGTGGCCTAAGTGTGGTGGACCAAGACTTTAGTAATTCAATAAACTTATTAAATGTTAGCAAATTATTAAGGCCATTCAATGAAATTCCTGGTTTTTTTAATTAAAAATTAGGAGAAAAAATGAACATTTCAATTATGCACATTAAATGAGATATAGTCACTAAAAGTTAATGAAAACAATCGAAATTATAAGATAGGAGATGTGCAAGACAAACATGAAAATAATATTTATTTTGGTAACATATGTAAATATGAACATGAAAATAACAAGACAAGGCTATGATGCAAGATCGTGCTTAAGATTGGTGTTGAATAGATTGAAGGAAATAAGGGGTCGTATTCTTATTTATACCCCTTTGGGGACCTAGCTCATGGAAGCCTCCAAAGAGGCTTCTATATGTGCATCAAATAAGGAAGCTTCTTAGGACCTTCCTAACTAGAAGTTGATTATAAATTAACTGAAATCTTATGAAAATTAACTCAGACTTAACTAAGAGTCAACTAGGAATTAATAAGATTTTAACTATGAATTAACTAGGAGTTAACCAAAAGTTAATTTAGATTTAAATTGGACTTAACTCAAATTAACTGAAACTTAACTCAGACCTAATTGAGATTTAACCAAAGGTTAAATGGGATTTAATTTAAAGTTAATTGGAACTTAATTGAAAGTTAATTAAAACTTAACTAGGAGTTATGGATGAACATTATGGCTAAATTCCATTTATTAAAAGATGGTGTCCAATGTTCACGTCCATCACAATTACCCCAAAAATCAAAGGAATCCCCATAATTTTTTTCAAACACATAATAAATCTTATTTTAAAATATTTATTAGAAATCAGTCAAATCAACTAGTTTTTCGATTCTAAAAATATATATTTCCAAAATTGGTAATATATTGTGGGTAACAAAAACTAGTAGAAAAATCTAATTTAGAAAAATTGATAATAAAATTTAGTAAAATCAAATCATTACACTAATATGCATCCAAGTTGACTTTGTGTTTCATTAGATTTTGAATGGAATTAGACAAATTTACCATAGTGAAAGTAAATAACCCCTTAATAAATGGGGATCAATTGCTACATATAGGTGAATTCATTAATAATTAAATCATCAATAATAAATTCATTGATTATGAATCTAAACTAAACATTTAGGAACCTTCATTAGGTTATTTAACATAAGTTAGGAACCTATCCCATTTAAACACCTTGCCCACCAACCTAAGGTGCAAATGTGAAGATTTGAACTAGTGTTTGGTGGTCCTCACATTTTTGTAAGAACTAATCGGTCCCAATTTTCACATAAGTTTGTGAAAATTGATCAATTTTGGTTTTCACATAGGTTTGTGATAATTAATTTGGTTCTTTTCTCTTTTTCTTTTTTTGACATGTTAAAAACCTAGTCGTGTATCAAATTTTCTTTAATTTCCAAGTTAAGTCGATTTTCGAACACAATAGTTTTCACAAATATAATAATAGTTGGTTTTAACATTCGATTCTCACAAATCAATTATTGAATTTTTTTTCTTTTTTTTCTTTTTGCATCCCAAGTTAGGGATATTTTAAAACCTACATTTTTTAAAAATTGATGAGAATGCAAAAAGAAAGCTCCATGATTTACATGATAGATTTTTTGAATTTTTTAAATCATCATTTTCGAGAACTTTTTTTTATTTGACAAATTTAAATTTTCAACATAGGTGCTGCCTAGGTGGCCAATTAAAGCAAGAAGTTATAAACTAAGTTAAGCATGTTGATGTTTAAACAACTAAAATAGGGCTTGTTTGCCATTTTTAGAGGAAGACCCCATTGTTTATGGTGTCTAAAGAATAGATGGAGCCCTCCTCTTAACACAGTTGTCACATTAAAAATTGGTTAAAATGGATTAGAAGCAAGAAAGTTACAGCCCACTAGAATAAAGGGGGTCGATTTTACAAAAAAATATTAATCAAACAACTCATAGCCTATTTCTGAACCCCTTGAAAAATCCTTAAATATTACTCTATTGCCTTAGATATATAAGATGATTTGTAGAGCTTAAGATGGTAATTTCAGAGTAGTTTAAATCATTCAATTTGAACTAGAAATGAGAAAATTGTGCATTGATGAAGTAGGAAGGGTCAAAATGAATTTATTTGTTTAAACACATTGTACAATTTGAAAAAACATAATTTCTTTACTACTTGGTTTTAGATGTTCCTTTGGCTTTACATTTTAAAGATGATTTGTAGAACTTGATGAAGTGTTATTATAACATTTTAAATCACTCAAAATGGAAAATAATTGAAAAAGATCTATCAAAATGTTAAGTGATAAGATAGTGTTAGTGATAAACATATATGCCCTACTTTACATCCTAGACTTGTGGACAATAGGCCTGAGAACTGAGATTGGGTTTAGACCCAATACTTTATTCATGTATTAAGTCTTTAACAAAGGGGTCAAAGCATGATTGGGATACCCCCTAAGAAACATTGAAGACTCATTCCTACATCATAAGTTTAACATGTGACAAATTAATAATGAAAATCGTGCAAATTCGTTCATTCATAAGTTCATACATATCACACATGAATATCATGCATTGAAAACACATTTGACACGTAAATAAATGTGTTGACAAATGAAATATTAATTTACGAATGAATGAATGTCACATGAATTTTGCATCTTCCAATAAATCCGAATGTCAAATGTATTTTCAATGTATGATATTAATATGTGAAACACATGAATCATGAATGAACTAATGTCACATGATTTCCATTTATAAATCATGAGATGTTAAGTTTGTGATGTAAGGATTCAAATTATTCGTCTTTTTCACAATTCCTTTGATTTGTTTTTAAATTTAATGTTTTTACTCATGTCAAATGAAATAATTTTGTTCCAAATTTTACATACAAGTTGCAACAACTGATGAGGTTTTTTTTGTGTTCCAAGGAAGTCAGAAGTCATGAATATGTGAAGGCCTTTGAGTGATGTTTAATTTTGTTTTTTTCAATTGATCATGAAAGAAATCTTGATCTATGATTTATGCAAGTTCTATCCATTCCAAAATACATATGTGAAGTTCGAGAGCCAATTGCTTTGTAATGACGTGTTGTATAGCCGCTAAGGTTGTTAATTTAGCCTATTTACATTACCCCCAAAAAATTTATCAATAAGAAAACACACTATGAAATGCAGGAATAATATCCACATGTAAGAGAGGAAGTAGTTTATTGAACAACACCATTTAACCTATCGAAAAGAGTGAGTATGTACATCTCAAATTGATTCCAAAACAACTTATCTATGTTAAATTTTACCTTTGTAAATGGTCTTATTTATTGCAATCATTTGATGTTGTCATGGGTTCACACTTGAGCTTTATAATATAATTAACTTCATCAAAACAGTTCCAATATAGCCCACAACGAGATCAAACATAATTATTTTATTAAACATTCTTGACAATTTAAATTTATCAACAACATCTTGAACTATGATAATATTTTCAGCACCTTCTTCATCCAAAGTGATTGAAAATTGTTCTTCAAGTGCCATCATGATTTCAACATGCATGAGCAAGGAAACAAAATTAACAATGTAACAAAACCATACACCTAAAAATGTGTAGTGTGATGTGGCAAGAAATAGATCAAATACTTTGAAAGCTACATTCCAAGTTGCAAATAATTTTGGTGCACAAATGTTGTGCAATCATGAACATGGATGTGGCAAAACCTACTGTATATGCAAAATTCCTAAAAGAATTGAAATGATTTGCTTAAATTTTGAAACTCCTATAATCCCTTGTGTTAAATGTTGAAAATGAACTAGAAGATAAACGGGTAGGGAAAGAAAGATGGATCTTCTAAACACTGAAAACCCGACATTAACTTGAAGTACTCATGAAAATAGGTGGGTATTGAATACTACAAAATTAAACATCACATGTTTTTAATTCTAAACCTAATCTTCCACTACAAATTTTTAAATGCCCATCTATTATAATCTTAAACTTCAACATTCTCATGGATCTAACAAATATCCTATTAAGTCAACAAAATTCTCAAAACTTTAGTTTGAAGCAATTCACATGCCCAAAAATCCTCTAAATCAGCAATTGTTTATATAGAATCTAAAATTTTGTTGTTATCTAAAGTTCTATGTAGTTATTGCCTTTGGTTACAATTCCACAAAAAAATTATATTTATAAAGTGTGCCCTTCCAAAATTTTCCATGTGTTTTGGCTTTTGTAACAATTGATCTAAAAAAAAAAACCTTGCTAGCAAGTTGCCCATAATTAATACAGTTTTTAGGCCATGATCCATAGATCGTGAAAATGCCAAAGGAACTAAATCACATGCAATTCCAAATAAATGCAACTAACTTTTTAAAATACAAATAACTTCAAGAGAGTGTAAATCCAAAGTTTATTCTTATAAAATGATGTCAAATTTTTATGCACCTCAAGTTGTTTTGGTTGTTCAGCTCCCAAAAAAATCATGCCTTGCTAGAATGTACCATGCCCTAGCCTCGATAGTAGCCTAACTTGCAAATTAAGCAAAGTAGCAACTAAACCCATAGTACTAAACCAATGATGAGTTGATCCATTTCATCCCACGCATAGTAAAAAAAAATAGAACAAAAATCATGTGTACAATTCTAAGTAAAGAAAATTGATTACATAAAACATTCAACAAACTTGAAGAACTTTGATCAAGTACATGGATAATTTACTATGCAAAATGAGACTAAGTATGTATGCCCTAATCACTTTAGTTGCAGCTCCAAAAAAAATCATGCCTTGCTAGCTTGGGACTATGCCCTAAAGGACCTTCATAATGACCTAACCTACAAATGAAACTTGAGCCACATACACAAGCCCATTGAAAGTGAATTTCATGAAATTTTTGAACTAATCCATAAACTCACACACTTGAAAAAACTTCAAGAAACGTACATGTGCATCAATTTCAAGTAAAGAGAACATTATAACTAAATAATGACATAGAGAAATTTGATTGATTAGATTACCCAAAATTTAATCTAGGAACTTTGTTGCTTCAAATGCATTTAATATGATGTCCACCACCTCCATGGATAATTCATATGATGCATATCTACCTTTGACTATGTGTTATGTAGGAGGCATGGGAAACTTGGAGGCTAATATCAAATGTGAAAAACATAGGCAAGGGATTTGTCATTTCTAAACAAGTAGGAATGAGTATTTGGAGATAATTTATCATACCACATTCCATGCAATACGACATCCCCTTCCAAATTTTATTCATTGTATAAATCATCTTTGAATGATTCTTGGATTATGTGCATGCCCTTGTCAACATATTTCTCTGACATCTAAAGTGTTATGGGGTTTCAATATTTTCAAGGACCACGGTGACATATGACTTTTTTACTCACACAACAACTTTGGATTGTGGTCCACATAATATACACATAAACATGACAACTCACAACATTGTAGCAATGTTGGATTTCGATAAGAGACAAACCTTGATGCATTTTGTGACTTCCAATCAAAATTTCACAATCCCAACTTTTGGACCTATCCACATCACCAACTTTTACCTCCCAAAACCACTAGTTAACATTTCTCCTTGCTATAACATGTGCATCATGCTGCTTGTTTGATTATGTTCTCAACCCACTTCCCTTGCATTTTGAAACTTTTGGCCAAGGGTTTGATCTATTCTTTTCTAATCTTTCTTTTTAGTAAGGCTCCAAATCCATCCACTTTGCCTTTCTCATGTCTAGTTGCAAAGAAATTCCAAATCATTTGGCATCCAAAGGGACAAGATTCGGAAGTAGTCAAACTTGGATAATGTGACCAAAAATAGCATGTTTTGCTACTCTTGAATTGCCCAAAACAACCATCATTCCACACAATGTGCTCAATAGGAGTACATCCTTGATCTAATAGAAATTTCCAATGCATGATGAAACATTGTTGCACAAAAAGAGTATAATGAAATGTGTCATATGAAATGTAATAATGCAAATTTTTAATGACTTTGGGCATCTCCCCACCAAGTATGTAGAGAGGATTGAGCCTATAAATCAAATGGACAAAGATACTTATCTGGATGTTATGCCAATGCATACTCTAGATTTCATTTTGCACCCACATTGTGTAATTTTAAGAAATATCCACACAAGAAATGATTGATCCATTGGGTATTGTCATAAGTATTAACTTGAAATGGTGTTCTTGCCACTTGGCTATGAAGTTATGGGTCACAAATGATTGTAGCCTTGGCTTGAAGTATGATATAAACTCCCTAGGAGAAATTTCATTATACAAGACCTTGGGAGCTTTCTTGTTTCAACCATTAGATGTATGCCCAACAACATCATACCCAATGCTTTTACATTTCACAAGCATATATGAATACAACTTTTAAGGACAAAAAATCAAATTTTAAATTCCACAGAGCCTACATTCACCCATTAAACAAGCTTGATTGTGCCATTGCATGTTACATAACTTCACACATACAATAGCAGTCCAAATATCTGTCAAACCAATATAGGTTGTGTAATGTGCATTGCAATTGCTAGTATTAATTGTGCCAATAGTTGGAGCACAAACTTATACACAAGTATAGTTGCAAGTATCATGGGTCCCCTTTGCCATCTAGTCGAATGTCATTGAAGCCATTAAAAAGTTCCTTGACATTTTGGTGGTAATGACAACAACATGTGTTCCAAGTGGTTAACCTTTGCACCCACCAAGGTTTAAGAGACCATAATGTTGTGAAAATTACAGGAATATTTGGATTTTTGGTCTTGAAGTTTGTAAAAAACTCCAATTACAACCAACAATTGAATCAGAAAATGTCAAACATTTGATCTTTATCACCATACTTAATAAAATCATTAGTGAAAGATCATTAGATCAAAATATTGAAAGGAAATTAGACCAGTTTGGATCATATGCTTCATTAAGACTAATATTATAATTATCACATCAATAAGGATTGCATGACAATGCTAGGGTAAGGCACACCAATGAACTAATTTTTTGAATTTATTAACCTACAAAGCACAAATGAACTTCCAAAATCAAATTCATATAGTCAAATTTTTATTAAATAAACACATCCCTCACTCACATAGTTTGATTTAGTCAATGTTTCAAGTGCAATCTAAACACATTAGTCATTTAGTAAGGATAAAAATAATAAAAATTAAAGGAACCCACATGTAAAGAACAAAAGAACTAGAATTGTAAGCACAACCAATGTAATTAGCACTTTACAAAGTAATGTTGAACTAAACCAAACAAAAAATAGTTAAGTAGTTTAAACACATCCATCGTTCTATAAGAATAGTTCAATGATAATCACAAACTAAGTAAATAACATAAGCAAGTGCTCTAAGCAAAAAATAACTAAGCATTATGAGTACATCCATCACTTTATAATGACATAAGTGATATACACACGAACCTGAAGAACTTCAACATAAGAATTCCAAGCACAACCAAGGTATTTAAAACCCTACAAAGCACAATTGAACTTTCAAGCAAGAAGAAATTAAACACTCTAACCACATCAATCACTCAATAAGGATAGAAGTGATACAATAAAAAACCTAGGGAAAAAACATAAGCACTAAAAGCACAACCAAAGTATTTGGCAATTACTTTTAGCACATGTAATCCTTCACATGATTCTTCAAAACATAGTAATCATGAATTAAGGAGAAAGCTAAGGAACCTAAGTAAACTTGACATAAGTACTTTAAACATTGCTAAATTATTTATCTGTCATTTAAGCAAAATTATACTCCATTGTATAAGATACACCATAATGATTCATTGTATCATAATTCCAATGATAGAAAGGAAAATAATTGAATGAGATTTTAACCATGCATATGTAGTAGACATTTGAATTTTGTAACATTACAAAACACATCAACAATTGAATTTATTCCTTGCAATAACAAATGATTATTGAATTTTGTAACATTACAAAACACATCAACAATTGAATTTATTCCTTGCAATAACAAATGATTATTGAATTTTGCAACATTACAGAATAAAAAATGAAAACAACCTTCAAAACTAAGTTCTATGGACCCAATTAAGTGCCAAATAAAAAACAAACTTATTTGTGAAATCTGCAAATAATGTGTTGCATGTGATTCATATGATTTTACTCCAATCCTTTTCCTCCCAATGTTTTTGTTTTTGTGATTTGGGGAAATGGTAGTTTATGTACTGCACCAATCTAACACAATTTTCTTGTGTAGTTTAAATAAGCATTAACACGTTTTACCTTCCTATAATTCAACCAAAATGTGTCATTTTAGGTATCTAACAATATGTGCAACTCTATGTCTTTTTTAATGCTCCTTCTATTAACACCTAAGACTTTTGCAATGTCACATCCACTGCTCAATGATTATGAAGTTGCCAATGTGAAAATAATATATTTTGCAACAAGTTTGGAGTGGTGTTGGCCAACAAGATAACTACTTAACCCATCCCTAAGGTTTTCCACCACCTTTTGGTTATGTATCACAATAAAAATATCATAACAGTATGAGGGCAGCATACCTTTCACAAGCGAATGACCAAAAACTTCTCAAACATAATTTGAAATTCCTCCGAATACCCACTTACTTTATCTAAAACTTAGACTATTATGCTTATTGCAAGTTTTGTACTTAAATTATTATTTTTGCCTAAAATGCAAATCAATTGATTGAAATGTACCTCCTTTAACATTATGTAGGATTTCATTAGTTTTAGTTTCAAGTTGCATTGTTGCTTTTATTCATTGTGTTATTTAACGCTCCCTTTAGAGCTTCACCCATTTACAATTGTCGTCTTTCTCTTTTGAGTGTACCACTTTCAATACGCTTTGTTGTCACGAGCATGCACCATGTATGTCTTTAATGGATCGCTCAACCCCCCTTCAACTAGCTCCATTACTTGCAAATAAGACCAAGATACATAAAACAATGGAATTGTTCAAACTTATTACAAAGTTCTTGTAAGACCAAGCTAATGTAACAACTTGTAACATAGAAAGTCGACTTAAAGAAATCAACCTAAAGTCTGAAACACATGTACCTTGTGAGGACTAAAAGGTCCTTTCCTAGTGTTTAGTTGCTCCAAGTTGCGGTGTGGATACAAAGTAAACCCCAAAGATCCATTTGAAGAAGGGAAATACATTGTCATAGGAACCTAATCAACAAACTTGTTCCTATCTGCAGAACTCGATGTTCCACACACATGAAGATCAGGATTGAACAATTCACGTATAATATTGTCATGCAAATTTAACATGTCTTTCATGCGAATAGGAATAATGTGTAGACATGTTCTTTCACTACACAACTTGATTTTGCACTTTAGAGGACTTCATTGCAATTAAAATGTGTAGGACTTTGTGGGGGGGGCAGGGGGGGGGGTGTAAAAAACTTCCAAGTTTGAACTTTCTTCTTATGCCTCCTTCAAAATAGTCATTCATTTCAACAATTGCCACACAACTTCATGAATGCATTTCAATTCTCCATCATTTTATACTTTCTTTTAAAATTTTATCATGAATAAATGTATTGCAAGGACCTCCAAGTTTGATAACAATGTCATTACAAAAAAACTATGCGGTAAAAAAAATGAAAATGAGAAAGGAAAAGATATTCAACCCCCATTCACCATGAGAGAGACGAAGCGCTTGTGTTGCCCTAATTGCTTTTCAAATTTCAAATTTTAGATGCCCTAAATTCAATGGCTCGAATTAAATTGGCAGATTACCAAATTGGTGAAATGGATGTACAATCAACTACATATGTCATCCACATATTTTGACATTTCGAGCAAATGTTTTTCATCTATATTTATGACTAAAAAAATTCCTTTCTCATGTAATTTGCATCTATACGGGATCATGTTTTTAAAGCCTAATAGATTAAATTTTCCATTGCATCTACACCAACTTTGACTCCATCCTTTAGAATAAGATTTGACAAACTTGAAGACATGTACATTAAAAAATAATTCATACAATACATGTTATCATCATATGCCATTAGTTCAAATTCAATTCATATAATAATTGCAACTTATAGTCTTTTTTATCCTACAAATGTTTCACTTTTGTATTCATGAATAACATATTTTTATTTCAACCCTAAAATTAGAATCCCATGCTCAAAAAACACATTTTAAGCACTAAAAGGATTGGTTACAATACTTTATTGGTCTTTTTCTATCATTCGTTCTAATAATTTTGTTTGGGTTTTTTGGGCTTGATAACAATTATGATACAAACCTTATAATTGCAAAACATTGATCAATTTTGAAATGTTGTTCAAAAACATTCAACAAATCATCAAAATCGAAACAATGCTTACACATCTCATGGTTTTTTTTATCTTGAATGTACCCTTTTACCATATGTTATTGTTGGTTATTTTACCATAGGCTACTTTTGGATATTCTATCATAGATAATTATTTGCTATTATGTTGTAGGCTAATTTAAGTTATTTTATCATAGGTTATCGTTGATTATTCTTGGTTATATTTTATTATTTTACCATAAGCTATTGTTGGTTATTATATCATTAGCTATTATTGGCTATTCTAAGTTATTTAACATAGACTATTATTAATTATTTTATCATAGACTATTATTGGTTATTTTAGGTTAGATTATCATAAGATAATCTTGGATATTCTATCATAGGTTATTGTTAGTTATTACTAGCTATTACATTGTAAATTATTGTTGGTTATTCTATCATGTTTTATCTTAACTTATTTTAAATTATTTTATCATTAGTTATTTTAAGTTATTTATCGTAAGCTATTTTTTGCTACTATATTGTCAAGTTATTGTTAGTTATTCAATATTATTTATTGCGAGTATTATTGATTATTTACCACATGTTATTTTTGGTTATTTTAAATTATTTTGTTATAAATTATTCTTGGTTTTTTTGTTATTATAAATCATTTTACCTTAGGTTGTTATAGGCTAATTTATCGTATGCTATTATTGATTATTTTAGGTTATTATACCACAAATTATTCTTAGTTATTCTAACTTATTTTATAGCAAGTTATTTTAAACTATTTGTTTCATTATACCATATGTCATTTTCGACTATTTGAAGTTATTTTGTTGAAATATTATTGGTTATTTACTATCATTCTACCATAGGTTATTCCACTTTAAATTATTATGTGAAATTATTATATGTTATTTAAAGTTAAGTTATGATATTTTATTCATATTATTTTAAGTTATTATACTTTAAACAAAAATAACTTATAATAATATGAAATAAAAACCTAAGGCATAACCTATGGTTACTTAAAATAACTTGAAATATAAAGCCTATAATAAGTTTGGATATTTTAAAGTAAAATAATCTATAATAGTTTAGGGTATAACCGAAGGTATAATAATTTATAGTAGCTTGTAATAATTTAGGATATAAGATAGAATAATTAAGGTAACCTAAAATATTATAGGGTATAACTTAAATAGCCCAAGATATTTTTAAAACATAAAAATAAATAAACTTGATTACATTGAAATGGAAAGCTTTTGTTAAAGGAACATCTCCAAATTTCATATTTTTCAGGCCCAAAAACATGTTTGAAATTAATGTGACAATATCCAATACAAACTGAAATTCCAAAATTTCAACTCATGCTGTTGTTAAAAATATTAACTTGAATATGTGCTTAAATTTTGAGAGTGAATGATCCACATTTGACATGCAAAAAGGACGTTTCAAATTGAAAAGTAGTGTCCATTTTGGAGTTTTAAGTCATTTTTGGAAACAAAAAGACTCAGATTTGCAAGAAATTGTAGTCATTGAAACTTTGAAAGTAATGTAACCTATTGAAAAAAGTAAAACAACAATCCAAAATATTATGTGCCAATGGTGATTGGTCAAAGTTGAAAAAATGCAATTTTAAGGAGTGGCTCCTTTGAGTGTGAATGTACCCCATACTTTCACATGTTAAAATTCACCATATTTAGTTTATTACTTCATCTTTGTTATTTTGGAATTTGTCTTTTTACATGCATTGGTTTTGATTACCACATAACAAACAACAACACATTCAATGACATAGTTTAAGCAACCTAACCAAATTATACAACATCACATACACATACATGCTATTCTACTCAAGATTTCTTTCCAAGCAGAACCACCATTTTATTTTTGAAAAAACCTAACAATGTATGTAAAAATTTAATTTTGATGGATTCAAACATTATTAAAGGCTGGACCTATAACACAAGAATAACAAAAATCATCCTAATTGCACAAAAATAACATGTGTGTTTGATCAATCAATTTTATTCCAACTCCGCCTTCCACTTCAAAATCCAAATGTTCAAACACATAAACAAAAACTACAACATGATTCTCATTAAAAAAACATTTACCCTTAAAATCCCTGTCATCACTATAAGTTACATTTTAATATAAATCAACTTCTAAAAACATGGAAGATTTTTCCACACTATGTGTGTGTGTGTGTGTGTGTAAATAAACATCTCATGAAACATAATCACAAACCTTCAACCTTCAAAGACAAGAACAAAAGCCTTAAACCTCCAAGAACAAGAACAAAAGTTTTCAACTTCCAATAATAAAAACAATAACCTTCAACTTCCAAGTTTTAAAAATAAACAAGAAGAACTTGTAACAAGGTTTCAAATCTACTTTTAAATTGGAAAAAAAAAAATATTAGTTATGTAGCACATGATTTAATAATTGCATCACAAAAAACTAAAAAATGCACAAAACGTTTTTGAAAATACCTTTTAAATTTTCATTTTGAATTTCTTAACAATAGGCATACGTGCATGAAGGTCATTGATGCAAAGGGGGAGATATGCTAATTTATTACCATATGTTACTTAATTAAGGGTTTCCTGCCCAATTTCCAAATTTTCAAATTCCATAGTAAAATCAAGTTGGTATTAATTGTTCACAATGATCACATGGTTGACTTACTCATGTGTTCATATGTTGATTTGGCGTTTTGGTTACTTTGGCTTACATGTTCACTAGATGTTAATTGTTAGAGGAAAAAAATTGTCCTTTATAATTCATCTTGAAATAAGCATAGGCCCATTATCGACTTGAAATAATTGTTCATTGTTGATGAAACAATTAAACATTTAAGGTATAAGACATTGTGGTACATAAAGGCAAATCCATATGTACACCATATTTGGATTTATAATACAATAGACACATTACATGTAATTTCAGTTCAAAAACAAACTTTCACCTTTAATGAATTCTATGGTTTTATAAACTTGTATGTAAGGTGACATGATGTTATAATTTGCAGTGTATGGAATTAATAATAAATTTGAACAACAATCACAAAATAATGGAAAAATGACATTTATTTAATGGCAATTTAGTGGCACAACTAGTTGTATCAATGAAAATCATAGTCGACAACTAATGGCAAACAAGTGGAAAATGTCATATCTAATGGGCAAGCAAAATGCATATACATGGTATGGTCATATGTGTCAAAGTTGTACACTAGTTGTAAAGTATTTGTTAATTGGGTGTTACATTTACCCTAGTTGTAATGTAGTTATCACATGTTATTAAAGTGCAACTTGCTAACAAAGTCAAACATGATTGATTATAAACCATATCTATGGTGTATACATTTTATTGTATAGATGTTTGTCTTTCATTTAACTTGAAACTACAAAACAATTCCTTGATTTTTTGACATGACATTTTATTTATTAATTTCATGTATTTTCATGGGATAATTGTAACATAATTGCACATCGATTGTTTTGAAGCTATATTTGTAGGACAATCTAATTACAACAAACACGATTTGTCATATTGCATACCAACATAAAATTAGTTATTTGCATAACACCAATGAAACCTAATTAAAATAGTTACAAACTAGTTATAAATTAACATTAAAATTTGTAAAAAGGTACTAATTTCAAGAAAATCATTGTATATTAATATACTTGTAATCTAGTAACACCAAAAATGGTAAAATGAAATAGATTAAAAAAAATTCAAGCTTGTTAATTCCATAATGAATGGCGTTAATTGCAAAACAATGTCATGGGAAGCCATGCTAGCTACATCAACTATTAGCTTGACTTCTAAATAGTCATAACTTTGAACCAAATAATTACAGACTAATTTAACACATTAGTGCTCAATAATTTAACACCAATTCCATTAATGATATAATAGTTGTAAGCTGTGACTCACTAGTTTTCATTGTTAGGTGTGACCTTTGCACGAAAGTAATTTCACACCAAAATAAATTAGTTGTTTATAAGTGTCAAATTTGGATTCTTTAGCAACATAATAACATACTTGAAAGTTGTTTCAATTGCAAGTGTGTAAGGTTTGAATACATCAATTGTCATGCAATGCAACAAATTCATTAATCTTTAATCAAACATGTAAGTGGCCATGGAACAATATTAATTGTAAGCTAATTCCACTCTAGTCTCCTTTTTGTCATGTCTAGTATAATGAATTGATGGTGCATGTTAACATCATGATGGCATGTGATAGAGTTTTCCAAGGAATCTAGTGTGGCGGTCAACACAAAAACATAGTTCTAATGTAGTTGCATGTATTATTTTGGTTGTACACATTGATGTGATGCACCATATACACCACATAATATTCACTACAACTTGTGTAACTCCGTGTGGACAAATATGTTGGTAATTGCAAATGCTTGTTCTACAAAAAAAATTTAGTTATAAACACAACTGCAAAACCCTTTGATACGTTGTTTAATTAACAAGGAAGACTAGTGACATATTTGATAAATGGAAAGATGCTTATCAAAGCAAAAAAAAACTTGTGTCATGCTTGTGTGGGAACCAAAATAGGGCATTGAAATATTAGTGAGGTGGCAAAGTTGTTGGTGTGATTTGCACATGGTTTAAATTGCTTCCATTTTGTGGGTCACATGCACGATTTTTTCTCATGGTTTTAGTATACAAAAATAATCATTTATGGGCATATCACACCAAAAAATAGGCCATTGAGTTATGAACAAGCATAGAATTACATGGCATCATGAATATCAACAAGCATGCATGATGCAATAAATGCTTACCAAAACCTTGAAAACCAAGTTGGTTCTTTTGTTGAATGTTCCATTGTTTGTTATAAATTTATTCATAACCTTTAAGTACTCTTAATACACACTATACCAAAACACATAATCCACGACTAATACATTTTATAACTATTGTCCAAACCTACTCATGTAAATGTTAGTTGATTTAGTCATGATTATATGATTAAAGTCCTCAGTCACCATGATATTACAAGTACATGACTAGTAGTCATTTAAAATATGTATAACTAGCCTATGTAGGTAAGTAGATAATTAGGTTAGGTACCTAGGTAGTTGAAAACAAGCATGCAAAGGTAGGCCAAATAAATATCCTTCAACACTACATTGTTCTATTTTTGTTACAAATGTAAGAAAGCAAATTCAAAAGCTATTCAAATGTCATTATGAAATCATCATGTGCACTTCATTAAGTTTATAGTTACATACCAAGTTTCAAAATAATTAGTGGAAGAAGATTTAAAAAACAAGTTTGAAACTAACCAAATAAAATGTGCTAAAACTTAATTTTAATGAGAGATTTGACAAAATATGGCGTTTAATATGCTAAATTTTTAATTCATTCATTCATTTTATTATGCCATCAATTTGAAGTTACAACAAAATTAATTAAAGTCCCACTTTCATTTACTTAATACCAATTCAAAACAACTACTACATCTACTTACATTTTCAAATATATGTTTAAATGCATATTAAGAAAATTATTTATTATTATTATTATTATTTTATTAAATTCATTTAACATCCTCACATTGATCATTAAAAAAAATTAAATCATTTAAAAATATTAATACTTATTTTATGGTTGCATTCATTAATTAAAATGATCAAAAACTATTTTATTTTAGCATGGTTACAACCAACTATGATAAATATGTAGGTTATGTTCCCTAAATGCACTAACTAACTTTGAAAGATAGCCAATTCAGTAGGTAGGCTAAGTAGGTAGGTTAACAAGTCCATGTATGCTTTTAATAAACCCTTTAGGCAAGCCTTAGGTAGACCTTGTAAATAGGCCTTAGGTAGTTTTAGGTAGACAAACAAAGTAAACCTTAAATACATTTACACAAGAAGAAATCTTGGGTTTTTTCATTGCCACCCATTGTGACTATTTGTCCAATTTGACCATTATTTGACCTAGTATTGTCGTGCACAAGTAGCAAGTGACATGATTTACTAGTTATTTGTGCTTAATTTCCATGGTAAAAAAAATGATTATGTTGTTCACTTGCATTGGAAATTTTCCTCCGTTTTGGATTTTATAGTATTGATTTTTTTTTGACATGAAAATAATTTCAACCTTAAGCTATTTGTAAAAGTAGTTAGATTGTTTAATCATTTAAACAAATTTTTAAACTATTAACATTTGGCATAAGTTGAATCAAGGTTTGATAACAACTGGACAATGTATTTGCAAGTTACACCTTACACTCACACAAGAAGAAACGTTGTCCTTTTTCACCCTACATGTTGCAACTATTATTTGATATGATTACATTTTCATCACATTTGGTCTTCTTAAGTTTGCAAAGGGCTTGGTGCAATAGTGAATGGTCAATGTTGTTTATAGTTGTAACATTCATTACATTGTTCACTTTATAATATAATTTGGACCCTATTTCATTTTGAAATAATTTCAAATTGTTGATGTGAAAATTAAGGTAGCCTTTAATTTTATACACATTGCATTTGAATGGGTTAATGATTTTTTGATATCTCTTCAACTTGATGCATGGCACATGAGTTGTACCATACACTTTTCTCACATTGAAACCATTGTTCATGAATTACATTTACACTTACCATAATTTATTAAAACACATGCACTAATTTAAAACCTCATGTATTTTAAACTATCAACATTTGCACATAAGTTGAACCATTCCATTTGAATGTGTTAAATTCATCATTCACTAATTGTATTTTGCATTCATCATAAATTTTTTAAATAGATGTATAAAAAATTGGCATGTGTCACATTCATATTTGAATTAATGATTTGATCAAAATGTTCATACATGTAAAGTCTAATCCTATTTAGACCTCTAAATTATAAATTTTAATGGACTAACTTTGATTCTCCCCTAATTTATTTCAGACATCATGAACAAGTTTTTAGTTACAAATTTTCATGATGCCACACTAATAAAACCCCAAAAATAGTTCCTTGTTTTTTCCCTTGATGCACAAAAAATACAAATCCTAATTAGATTTGTCTTTTAATTAATCATATTATTGAAACTGTTTTTACTATTATTTATTTTTATACCATAATTTAACATTTAAAAGCTTTTTTTTTTACAAGATTATGTCTAAATATTTAGAAATGAAAAAATAAGTTATATTTAGAAATTAGAAATTAGAAATGTGATATCATAATATTGACATCAACAAATTATTATTATTATCAATTTTGTGGTGTTGTTCAAATAATGATCATCCATAAGAAATTATATATATGTCTTAGCTATATATCACCATATATGGAAATATAAAAAAATTAGAATTCTTTTAAATTTTGGCTATAAGTCCTATAAACTATTGTAAAATTTTAAACTTTTAAATTTTTATTTTCAAAAATAAATTGAAAAAGCTTTCTTCATGTTGATGTAAGTTTAAAGTAAAATTGACATTAGAATTATTTATGGGCTTAACGTTGGAGTTATTAGAGTTATTCAATATAAATAATCTTTTGATTCTTACAAATTTCTGATTTCAAACTTTTGACAATTTTTTGTTGTTTACGTTTTTCCCAAGTGAGGTCATGAAATGGAATTCTAAACAACATGCATCAAACAAGATTTTTTTTGGGGGTTGTTAGGTAAATTTTAAACCTATTTTTTAAAACTCTATTATTTCCTTATTTTATATACATCTTTAAGCCACCTTATATTAGCTATAATTTATAAAATTGAAATTATGACATACCATATATTTATATTTATATATTGTAGTATTTTAGAAGCAATTACTTTTTTAGCCCAAAAAAATACATAACATCTAAATTTGTATTCATTTTTTTTAAATTAAAAAAAAAGGTTGATCCTTTTGATATTTTTCCTTGAATTTTCATAAAAAGTAATCATTAATTTGCAAAACTTTGCCACCAAAGAAAAAAAAAAATTGGGAGGGGGGGGGGGGTATTCCCACTATTTGATGCTAAGTTTTCACCAGATTATGTATAGAAAGGCAAATTATATTGTTACATTAAATAATAATAATATGTTGGGATTTTTTTTCAAATTTATGTTGTGTAATTATTATTTTTAATTTATTGTTATTGTTGTTAAGGAAATATGATCTTTAAGGAAAAATGGTTACATTGATTACTTAATTAATGGTTTTTTTTTTTGCAACTTAATTACGGGGGGGGGGATCATTAGATTTTTGGATTGTTGGAATTCAGATTTTTAGATTTATTCATAACATGTTATCGTAAGTTTTTTGAACTCTTCAAATTGAATCATTTTAAATTATAATTATTTTTATGAATATATTATTGATAAGTTTCAAATTCATGTTTTCATTTGTAACATTTAAATAATTTTTGAAAAAGAAAATGTATGTTAAAGTTTGAATTTCCTAAACAATTTCATGTTGAGCATCATGAAACTCTTTTTTTTCTTTTATGTTATTAAAATCTTGAAACAGTTTAATGGTTAAGATTTTGGTGCATCTCCACAAGGTTTTGGTTTCAAACTTTGATGAATGTGTACATTAATGTATGTATTGTGTACATACATTGATAAATCAAAGACATATAGTATACAAACATGTACAATGGTGGTGAACAATTCAAACCTTTTGCTAACAAAAACAACAAATCATTTCATGTGTTTTTGTCATGACATGTCGTGAAAACAATATAGTCCGTGATTGAAAAGAAAAGAAAATAAATGTTTAAAAATGTTTAAAAGATTACATGATGACATGGCATGTTAGTGCACGTTATATTACCTTTGGACCTCATAGTATCCATGTCAAATTCTTGAAATTAAAAAATTACATAATGCAACACATCATTATTAAAAATGACTAAAACAAATTTCACTAAAAAGTCCTAATCAACTAATCTTTTTTTACTAAAACCATAAAAGTTACATATTAATGAGTTTTATCCCTTTTTATTGAAAACATTGTGGAAATTCAATAGTGGAAAAACCTAAGATTTGTCTTTTGTGCTAAATAGTTATACCATAGGTAAACCTTCATGCAAACTTTAAATAACCTTAAATGGACTTAAATGGACCTAAGTAGTCTTAAGGTATTCATTAAACACACTTAAGTAGGCCTTCAGATGTAAGCCTAGGTAGCCCTTATATGTAACCATAATTTGACCCAAAAATTACATAAATTGCTTTAAGTACACTTTTAATAGCTTTTAATTAGGCTTTGGTATGTAACCTTAGGTAGCTACCTTTACATAAATTTTTGCAAGCCTAGGTAGGCTTAAATAAACCCTAAGTAAATGTTGAAAACATATATAGAGTTAGGTAGGCCCTAGGTAGTTTCTAAGCAAGCCATGTAGACCTACATAGGTTTTAGGGTTTATTTAACAACATATTGCTAGTTAATAAATTTAATCATATACATTATATAAATCAATTTAATGGCCCATATCCATTAAATGGATGCATGTTTTGCCAAAAAGTCAAGGTTTTTGGATTGGGTCCATTAGATTTGGATTGCATGATCTTGCAAGTTGCCAAAGACATCATGATTACAAAAAAAAATACCAACCTACATGTCATGTAACCAAATTTAGCTATATCTTCTTATGGATGGTTGACATTGTGGCTATAACACACCAAAAAAAAAAAACCCCCCATGTTCCACATTCATTAAATTTATTTAAACTTTATCCAAATGTTCTT
>Ga0209208_10000609_pt1 | contig 47302 bp, 50 predicted proteins | sample S1TSphfallax_3_FD_187694 | JGI IMG/M metagenome (GOLD analysis project Ga0209208, IMG submission 187694) | Host-associated microbial communities from peat moss isolated from Minnesota, USA - S1T2_Fd - Sphagnum fallax MG (SPAdes) (version 2) | ecosystem: Host-associated > Plants > Peat moss >...
AAGGCTTTCCGCTCGAGGCGGACTTGCACAATGTTGCCAGCAAGCAATGGCCCCTGGGGTTTACAAATTAGGGTCGAGAGGTAACCCGATCCGCATCGAACACCGCAGGCAGCGCCAAAATCAACCGTCGTTCAAGTTAAGGATCCGGGTCGCTTCAAAACTCGAGTTGCTGACCCTTCTCCAAGGCCGACTCTACGCGCTCGCGCAGGATACGCAAGCGCCCACCGACGTCGGATTCGAGATTGGTGTCACTCTTTCGCAAGCGGAGCAACTCGTTCGCCATGTTCAGTGCCGCGATCACCGCGATACGGTCGAGACCGACGACTTTGCCTGAGTCGCGGATCTCGCGCATGCGTGAATTGAGGTGTTCGGCGCTGTCGAGCAAGTCCGAGCGCTCCTCCAAGGGGCAGGTGATCTGATACTCTTTTTCCAGTATTCGAATACTCACCCGCACCTGCTCGCTCATGCCTGCTCCATCGATTTCAGCCGTCCAATCATCGCCTCGACGCGGGCACGAACCTGCTCGTTCTTTTGTAACAGGCTGGCTCGTTCTGCGGTCAGCGTTTCCTGACGCTGACGCAAGGCCCTATTTTCTTCCTTGATCTGGCCGACCGTCACGATCAAATCCTCGAGGCGCTTCTCGAGGCGCTTCAATTCCAATTCCACGGCGGATTTCGGGGCTGACTCGTTCATAGGACGCCAATATAGAGCGCACTCCAAAGCAATGCAAAGGCGCAATGGAAAGGGCCCAATGGAACGGGCGATGTGCGGCCCCACTGCGGTATTATCCGCAAACCATGATGTCGGACATTCGCTTCAAGGATTTCGAGGACGTGCTGGCCGCGGCGGGAAGTCTCGCCGACGCCGCCGAGGCGCACGGCTCCTTGTGCGGCGCGCTTTGCTCCATGGCGCTGTACCGCATGCAAGACTGGGTCAATGAGATCCTGCCGGACGGCGCGTCTCTGTCGGAGGAATCGGCAGCGATGCTCGAGCGCGTTTTCACGGCGACCGCCAACTCGTTCGGTGAACAGGGCATGGAATTCGAACCTTTGTTGCCCGATGATGCGCAGCCGCTGAATGGCAGAGCGAACGCGCTGGCCTTGTGGTGCACCGGCTTTTTATACGGCCTCGGTACGGGACATATCTCGGATCTCGGAGGGCTCGCGGGCGACGTTGGCGAAATCGTCCGCGATTTCACCGAGATCTCGCGGGCGACCGGCGACGATGCCGAGGCCGATGATTCGAACGAACAGGCGTATGCGGAGCTCGTGGAATTCATCCGCGTTGCGGCGCAGGTCGTTTTCGAAGAGCTGCTGCCCCTGCGCAGCCAAGTCTATCCGTCCGCACAGCGATTGCACTGAGACGCGAGTCGTGGATCGAAGAGAGTTCGGGCGCCGCCGCCGTCAGCTCATGCGTATGATCGGCAGGGACGGGATCGCGATATTGCCGGCTGCCCCGGTGCGCCGCCGGAACGCGAGTCTCGAGTACGCTTATCGTCAGGACAGCCATTTTCTTTACATTACCGGATTTCCAGAGCCCGAGGCCGTCGCGGTGCTGGTACCGGGGCGACCGCAGGGTGAGTACCTCTTGTTTGTACGCGAGCGTGATGCTGCCCTGGAATCCCTGCACGGACCGCGAGCGGGAACCGAGGGCGCGGTCGCGGCTTACGAGGCCGACGACGCGTTTCCAATCGACGACATCGATGAGATCCTGCCGGGACTGCTCGAGCGCCGGCCCCATGTCTTCTATGCCTTGGGGCTGCACGAGGAGTTCGATCCACGCGTGCTCGGCTGGATCAACGGGCTGCGGGCGCACGCGCGACAAGGCCGGTCCGCGACCCAGGAGTTGATCGCCCTTACACCGCTGCTCGACGACATGCGCCTCTATAAGAGTCGCAGCGAGCAGGCAAGCCTGCGCCGTTCCGCCGCGATCGCGGTCGGCGCCCACCGGCGCGCGATGCGCTTCGTGCGGCCCGGGCGCATGGAGTACGAAGTGATGGCGGAGGTGCTCCACGAGTTCCATCGCCACAATGCCCAGCCAGCCTATGCGCCGATCGTCGGCGGTGGGGCGAACGCCTGCGTCATGCATTACCGCAACAACGATCAGCCGCTGAAGGATGGTGAGCTGTTGCTGCTCGATGCCGGCTGCGAGCACGAAACCTACGCCTCGGACATCACCCGGACGGTTCCGGTCAGCGGCCGATTCGCCCCGGCGCAGCGCGCCGTCTATGAGGTCGTGCTCGAGGCACAATTGCTGGCGATCGACAAAGTGCGGGTCGGCAACGACTGGAACGAGCCGCACGACGCGGCGGTGCGCGCCTTGACCTCGGGCCTCCACAAGCTGGGCCTGCTCAAGGGGAAACCTTCGCAGCTCGTCAAGGATCGCGCCTACCTGGAGTTTTTCAAGCACAGGACCGGCCATTGGTTGGGTTTGGACGTCCACGATGTCGGCGACTACCAAGTTGGCGGACAATGGCGGCAACTCGAGGCTGGCATGGCGCTCACCGTCGAGCCCGGAATCTACATCCGTCCATCGGCGAAAATACCCAAGGAGTTCTGGAACATCGGCGTACGCATCGAAGACGACGTCCTCGTGACAGCCGCGGGTCCCGAGGTGCTCAGTGCCGGCCTGGAGAAGGAACCCGACGCGATCGAGCGCCTGGTGCAAGGCGGATGAGCGAGCGTTACGACGTCGCGATCGTCGGGGGCGGCATGGTCGGCGCCACGCTCGCTGTCGCCTTGAGTCCTCTCGGCCTGCGTGTCGCGGTGATCGAAGCGACGGCGCACGACGCCGCGGATCAGTCGAGCTTCGACGAGCGGACCACCGCCTTATCGAACGGCAGCCGACGCATACTCGAGACCTTGAGTCTTTGGCCCGTGGTCGCGTCCGCAGCGACTCCCATCAACAGGATTCACGTGTCCGACCAGGGTCACTTCGGTTTCGCGCGCATCGACGCCCGGGAACAAGGGCTCGCGGCGATGGGCTATGTCCTGCCGAACCGAGTCCTCGGCCGCGCACTGTGGTCGCGCATCGCCATGCGACCGGGACTGCGCGCCTATTGCCCCGCCGAAGTGCTGCGCGTCTCGCCCGGCAAAGACGATGTCGGCATCGGCCTGCGCGTTGCGGACGGCGGTGAACTCGCGATCACGGCCCGGCTGATCGTGGCGGCCGACGGTGTTCAGTCGGCGGTCCGTGATGCCTTCGGCATCCGCAGTGAACGCCGTGACTACGGGCAAGTTGCCTTGATCACGACGGTGCTGCCGCAAAAATTCCATGATCACGTCGCCTACGAGCGGTTCACGGGCAGCGGACCGCTGGCCTTGCTGCCCCTCGCCGATGGTCGCTGTACCCTGGTGCTCACGCTCGATGCGGCTGACGTCCCGGCGGCGCTCGCCTGGTCGGATGCCGAGTTCCTGCACGAACTGCAGCGCCGCTTCGGGTTCCGTCTCGGCCGATTCCTGCAGGTCGGAAGACGCTTTACCTATCCTTTGGCTCTGACCCAGGCGGCCGAAACCAGCGCCCATCGCTGCGTCGTCGTCGGCAACGCGGCGCAAGGCTTGCATCCGGTCGCCGGCATGGGCTTCAACCTGGGACTGCGCGACGTCGCATCCCTGGCCGAGTTGTTGGCCGAGTTGGTGGCCGAACCGGCGCGCGCCGATGCCGGTACCGGCGCCGTGGACGCGGGCGCTCCGGCTGTATTGGCAGCCTACGATACTTGGCGCGCGGCGGATCGGCGCGCGATCATCGGTTTCACGGACGGCCTCGTGCGGGTGTTCTCGACGCCGCTCGGCGTCGTCCGACATCTGCGCAACCTCGCGCTGTTGGCCTTCGATCAACTACCGCCGGCCAAGAGAGCTTTGTCGCGACTCAGCACCGGCGCGGGCGGACGCATCCCGAAGCTCGCACGCGGCGTGCCGCTCAGTCGCAAGAGCGCTCCATGAGTCACGAGGTCCCCGCATGAGCCGCGAGTTCGACGTGCTCGTCGTCGGCGCGGGGGTCGTCGGTGCGGTGACGGCGAGTCTGCTGGTTGCGCGGCGCATCTGCCCGGCCGCGCGCATCGCCCTGGTTGCCGACCGTCTGCCGCCGGGGTCGGCCACGGGGTCGGATTGGGACTTGCGCGTCTTCGCATTGAGCCGTGCCTCGGAGCGCGTGCTCGGCGAGGTCGGGGTATGGGAAGCGCTTCCGTCCGATCGGATCTCGGCCTACGAGCGCATGTGCGTCTGGGATGCAGCCGGCGTCGCGGGTGGGCGCGGCTCGCTGACCTTCGACAGCGCCGAAATCGGCGAGGCCAACTTGGGCTCGATCGTCGATGGCCGCGTGCTGCAGTCGGCGGCCTTACAGGCGGCACGCGCAGCGGGCGTCGTCGTGATCGAGGCGACCATCGCCGGACTCGAGGTGACGGATTCCCACGTGGGTCTGATGCTCGCGGACGGCCGTGAACTCAGGTCGCAGGTGACGCTCGCCGCCGACGGTATCGATTCACCGATCCGCGCGCTCTCGGGGTTCGCGACCGCGGGTCACACTTACGCGCAGGACGCGCTAGTCGCCCACATACGTACGTCGCAAGCTCATGGTAATACGGCGTGGCAGAGATTTCTGCCGACCGGCCCACTCGCGTTCCTGCCACTGCCCGACGGACGTTCGTCGATCGTTTGGAGCATCGATAGAGACGCGGCGGCGAGACTGCGCACGCTCGAACCAGGAGTGTTCGAACGGGAACTGACCGAGGCGAGCGGGGAGGTGCTGGGCGCCTGCGAGTTGGCGAGCACGATCGGGTCGTTCCCGTTGCGGCTGCAATATGCTCAGGCCTATGTGGCGCCGCGCATCGCGCTGCTCGGGGATGCCGCGCACGTCGTACATCCCCTGGCCGGCCAAGGCTTGAATCTCGGCTTGCTGGACTGCGCTTCGCTGGTCGACGTCCTCGGGGGTCGCGCGGCCGGCACGCTCGGCGATCTGTCGGTGCTGAGGCGTTATGAGCGCTGGCGCAAATCGGAGAACCTGCTTTCGGCAACGGCGTTCGACGGACTCGAGCGCCTGTTCTCACAGCGTAACGCCTGGGTCGCGGGCTTGCGGGTCTTCGGTCTGGGCGCGGTCGGCGACGTGGGCTGGCTGCGCCGCGAATTGGCGCGGCGCGCGCTCGGTCTGACCGGCGACGTGCCGGGCTTCAGAGCCGGTCGACCTTCGCCGCGCAAATGAAATCGTTGGTCGACAGACCGCCGATCGAGTGCGTCGAGAAGCTCAAGCGACAGCTGTCGTAGCTTACTTGCAGATCCGGATGGTGGTCTTCGCTGTTGGCGACGTGCGCGACGGCGTTGACGAAGCTCATGGTGCGATAGAAATCCCTGAACTTGAATGCGCGCTGCAGACTCTTGCCGTCCGGCGATATGCGCCACCCTTTGTGCAGCTTGGCGCCCAGCTTCTTCGCTTTGACCAGGGTGAGAGGCAGGACGCCCCCCTCGCAGGGCACGCATTTTTTCGCCGCCAGATCGCTCATGCCTGCTTCCTCTCGAAGGTGCGTTCGATGTAGCGTTCGACCAGATCCTGGAATTCCTCCGCGATGCGCTCGCCTTTGAGCGTCACGGTCTTTTCGCCATCCTCATACACCGGCGCTACGGGGTGTTCGCCGGTGCCGGGCAGGCTGATCCCGATGTTGGCATGCTTACTCTCGCCCGGTCCGTTGACCACGCAGCCCATGACCGCGACGGTCATTTCTTCGACGCCGGTATGACGCTTGCGCCATTCGGGCATGCGATGGCGGATGTGACCTTGAATCTTTTGCGCGAGTTCCTGGAAATACGTGCTGGTCGTGCGGCCGCACCCCGGGCAGGCGATCACCATCGGCGTGAAGGAGCGCAACCCCATGGTCTGCAGTATTTCCTGCGCGACGATGACCTCCTGGGTCCGGTCACCGCCCGGTTCGGGCGTCAGGGACACGCGGATGGTGTCGCCGATCCCGCGCTGCAGGAGCACGCCTATGCCCGCGGTCGAGGAGACGATGCCCTTGCTCCCCATGCCCGCCTCGGTCAAGCCGAGGTGCAGCGGGTAATCGCATCGGCCGGCGAGATTGCCGTAGACCGCGATCAAATCCTGGACGCCGCTGACTTTGGCGCTGATGACGATCTTGTCGCCCGCGAGGCCGAGCTCTTCGGCGCGCTTGGCGCTGTCGAGTGCCGACACGACGATGGCCTCACGCATCACCTCGATCGCCGGCCACGGCTCGCTACGGCTGGAGTTCTCGTCCATCATGCGCGTCAGGAGATCCTGGTCGAGACTGCCCCAGTTGACGCCGATGCGCACGGGCTTGTCGTAGCGGCAGGCCACCTCGATCATCTCGGCGAATTGCGGGTCGCGCTTGCTGCCCCGCCCGACGTTGCCGGGATTGATCCGCAGTTTGGCAAGGGCTTCGGCGCAGGCCGGATGGGCCTTGAGCAACTTATGCCCGTTGAAATGAAAGTCGCCGACCAGCGGCACGTGGATGCCGCGGGCCTCGAGCCGTTCGCGGATATGCGGCACGGCGGCCGCGGATTCGTCATTGTTGACGGTGACGCGGACGATTTCCGAGCCGGCGCGGGCGAGGGAAGCGATTTGTGCCACCGAACCTTCGATGTCGGCGGTATCGGTGTTGGTCATCGATTGCACGACGACGGGCGAGGTGCCGCCGATCGTCACCGAACCGACCTTGACGCTGCGGGATTTTCTGCGGGCAATCATGCGTAAGCACTTCCAGGCGAGAGTGAACGAGCGGCTATTCTAACGCGCCGTGGGGTCCGGCGCCGGGATTGGGCATAATGCCGGCTCATGAGTTCGCGAATCGTCTATTCAACGGGCATCGGCGCCTTGTGTCCAAATTGCCGCCGTGCAGCGCGCGATTGCGTTTGCCCGAAATCGGCGCCCGGCGCGGTCGGACCGAGCATGGTGCGGGTTGGCCGGGAGACGCAGGGACGCGCGGGCAAGGGTGTGACGGTCGTGAGCGGTTTGCCGCTGGCGGTCGGCGAACTCGAGGCGCTCGCGACCAAATTGAAGAAACGCTGTGGTTCCGGCGGCACGGTGCGTGGCGGAGTGATCGAAATTCAGGGCGAACACCGCGACGTGGTGGTCGCGGAGTTGGTGAAGCTGGGCTGGCCGGCGAAAAAATCCGGCGGCTGAGCGCGTGCCTGCCGGATGAGGTATCATTCCTCTCATCGCGACAAGAGCTGTCCGGAGAGTGTTCTCGACATCGGGAACCGCCGAAGGCGCAACCGCCCGGAAACGCTCAGGCACATGAACGGCAGTCTCTCGCGATCTCTGGAGAGCGATCCCGCGCAGCATTGCGGCGATCCACCGAAGGGGAGCAGCGTTCTCACGAACGCTTGATCTCTCAGGTCCCAAGGACAGAGGGGCGTTTGGAGCGCGGGCTCCAAGCCGCTCTAGTCTTTTTTCGCAGCGAGGATGCGATGGGCCTGAAGACTCCGCTCTACGATACTCACGTCCGTGAAAGCGCCAAACTCGTCGATTTCGGCGGCTGGGATTTACCCCTGCATTACGGATCGCAGTTGGACGAGCACCATGCGGTGCGTCGCGCCGCCGGTGTGTTCGACGTGTCGCACATGGGTGTACTCGATCTCGCAGGAACACGTGCTCGCGAATTCCTGCGCAGCCTCCTGGCAAACGACGTCGCCAAACTGACCGCGCCAGGCCGGGGACTTTATTCCTGCATGCTGCGCGATGACGGCGGCGTGCTGGATGATCTGATCGTCTATCGTCGCGGCGAGACCGAGTATCGTTTGGTCGTCAATGCTGGCACGCGCGACAAGGATCGCGATTGGATTCGCGCGCGGGCGGCCGCGTACGAGGTCACCGTGGAGGAACGCACCGACCTTGCGTTGCTCGCCGTGCAAGGCCCGGCCGCCCGCGACGCCGTTGCTACCTTGTTGCCGCCGCCGCAGCGCGAGGTCCTGCTCGGCCTCGGCGTGTTTGCCTGCGCCGACCTAGGCAGTTGGTTCTTGGCCCGCACGGGTTATACGGGCGAGGACGGATTCGAAATCGCCCTGCCGGCCGTCGAGGTGCAGGCGCTCTGGGAATCGCTGCGCGCCGCCGGGGTGCGGCCCGCTGGTTTGGGTGCGCGTGACAGCTTGCGTCTAGAGGCCGGCCTGAGTCTCTACGGCAGCGAACTCGACGAAGCGCACGACCCCATTGCTTCCGGTCTCGCCTGGACCGTGGCCTTCGATCCCGTGGAGCGCCGCTTCGTCGGGCGCGACGCGGTCGAGCGGGCCCGATCCGCGTCGCCCGCGCAACTCGTCGGACTCCTGCTCGAGGAGCGCGGGATCCTGCGCAGCCATCAGATCGTCACCACCGATCGCGGTCGCGGTGAGACGACGAGCGGCGGGTTCGCGCCGACGCTCGGCCGATCGATTGCGCTGGCGCGCGTCCCGGCGGGATCCGGTATGCAGGTCAGCGTCGAGATACGCGGCAAAGCCGTGGCGGCGCGCACGGTCAAGACGCCGTTCGTCCGCCACGGCCGTCCCCTCATTAATCTTTAGAACCCGTGGAGAAACCAAGGTGAGCGACAAGCTGCCCGACGATTTGCACTACACCAAGAGCCATGAATGGGTGCGCACGCTGCCCGATGGCGGAGTCGAGATCGGTATCACGGATCATGCCCAGCAGGCCTTGGGTGATCTCGTTTTCGTCGAGCTGCCCGAGCCGGGCCGGCGGGTTGCCCCGGGCGAGTCTTGCGCGGTCGTTGAATCGGTCAAGGCCGCGTCGGACATCTACAGTCCGGTGGGCGGTGTCGTGATCGCGAGCAACGCCGCACTCGCGACCACGCCCGAGCTGCTGAACCAGGCCCCGTACGGCGCAGGTTGGCTGATGCGCATTGCGCTCGACGACCAGGGCGCTCGGCAGGGGCTGCTCGATGCGGACGGTTACGCCGCCCTTTTGGCAGAAGAACAGAACTGAAGCGCAAGGCTCACAATCTTTAGGAGATCCTCCCCCATGTCATTCATACCGCACACGAACGAGGACGTCGCCGAGATGCTGTCGGTGATCGGGGCGAGCCGCGTGGACGAACTGTTCGACGAGATCCCGTCCACGTTGGTCGCCGCAGCGCTGCAACGCGTGCCGCCGGCATTGTCCGAAATGGAGATCGGCAGGCTCATGAGCGAGCGGGCGTCGCTCGACGGACGCCCGCTGTGCTTCCTCGGCGCGGGCGCCTACGAACACCACATCCCGGCGCCCGTCTGGGCGATTGCGACTCGCGGCGAATTTTATTCCGCGTATACGCCTTATCAGGCCGAGGCGAGTCAAGGCACCCTGCAGGTCATCTACGAATACCAGTCCATGATGTGCGCCTTGACAGGGATGGAGGTCTCGAACGCGTCGCTCTACGACGGCGCTTCCGCGCTCGCCGAGGCCTGTTTGACGGCGGTTCGCGCGAACCGTGCGTCGACCTCGCGCCGCATTCTCGTGCCACGGACGATCAATCCGACCTACCGCCAAGTCGCGCAGACGATCGCCGGCAATCAGAACGTCGTACTCGAGTCCGTCGATTTCGACCGATCTCAGGGCCGAACGCTGGTCGATGCGCTGCTTCCCCACGCGGGCTCGGATTACGCCGCCGTGGTCGTGCAACAGCCGAATTATTTCGGCGTGCTCGAGGAGGTCGATGCGCTCGTCGACTGGGCGCATGCCAATGACATGCTGGTGATCGCCGTGGTCAATCCACTGTCGCTGGCGGTACTCAAGCCGCCCGGAGAATGGGGCACGCCCGCGGCGGCGAAGCGCGGCGCGGACATCGTCTGCGGCGAGGGTCAACCGCTCGGCGTTCCGCTGTCTTCGGGCGGCCCGTATTTCGGCTTCATGACGACCCGCATGCAGTACGTCCGTCAGATGCCGGGCCGCATCGTCGGCCGAACCGTCGACGCGGACGGGCGCGAAGGCTTCACGCTGACACTGCAAGCGCGCGAGCAGCACATCCGTCGCAGCAAGGCCAACTCGAACATCTGCACCAATCAAGGACTGACCGTCACGGCGGCGACGATATACCTGTCCCTGCTCGGCGCCGAGGGTCTTGCCCGCGTCGCCGAGGCGAGCATGGCGCGCACACGCGAGTTGGTGACGGCGCTGACGGCGGTGCGCGGCGTACACGCCGTGTTCACCGGCGAGGGCTTCCACGAGGCCGTGCTCGGTTTCGACCGGCCCGTCGCACCCTTGCTCGCGGCGCTGGCGCAGCGCGGGATTCAGGGCGGCGTCGATCTCAGCGAGCATTTTCCCGAGCTCGGGCCTTGTCTGCTCGTCTGCGCCACCGAAACCAAGACCAGCGACGACATAGCACGCTACGCGCAAGCCGTCGACGAGTTGCAAAATCCCGCCGCGCTCGCCCGCGGCGCCGCTTGAGGGGCTCACCACCATGCACGATTTATCTTTGCGCCAACAATCCTTGCGTGAGCCGTTGATCTTCACGATCGGCAGGCGCGGCCGGCGCGCCCCGACGCAGAGTCCCGCGCCGACGGCTGCGGCAACCGAGGCCGGCCGCGCCATTCCGGCCCACCTGCGCCGCAGCGTCGCGCCCGCCCTGCCGGAGGTGTCGGAGTTGCAGGTCGTACGGCATTTCACGCGCCTGTCGCAGTTGAACTTCTCCATCGACACGCACTTCTACCCGCTCGGCTCGTGCACGATGAAATACAACCCGAAGGCCTGTAATTCCTATGCGATGCTGCCCGAGTTCCTCGGCCGCCACCCGCTTGCGCCGGAGTCTCATTCGCAGGGGCATCTCGCCTGCCTGTTCGAACTGCAGGAAATGCTCGAGGATATCACCGGCATGCAGGGCGTGAGCCTGACCCCGATGGCCGGTGCCCAAGGCGAGTTCGCCGGCGTCGCGATGATCCGCGCCTATCATCGTGCGCGTGGCGATTTGGCCCGTAATCAAATCATCGTGCCCGAAGCGGCGCACGGGACGAATCCGGCCACGGCGACGATGTGCGGGTGCGAGGTCCGGGAGGTTCCCTGCGACATCAACGGCGATGTCGATCTCGACGCGCTGCGCGCGGTCGTGGGTCCGCACACCGCGGGCATCATGCTCACCAATCCTTCGACGCTAGGCGTATTCGAACGCAAGATCGAAGCGGTCGCACGCATCGTGCACGAGGCGGGCGGGCTGTTGTACTACGACGGGGCGAACCTGAACGCCATACTCGGCAAGGTCCGACCCGGCGACATGGGTTTCGACGTGATTCACATGAATCTGCACAAAACGTTCTCGACGCCGCACGGCGGCGGCGGTCCGGGTTCAGGCGCCGTTGGCGTTGGCGCGCGTCTGCTGCCTTTTCTGCCGATCCCCATGGTCGGCTGCGAGGGCGGACGCTATCGATGGTTGGACGAACAAGACCGGCCCCAGTCGATCGGCAGATTGTCCGCCTTCATGGGCAATGCGGGCGTGAATCTGCGTGCCTACGTGTACATGCGCCTGCTCGGTCGCGATGGCATGGTTCGCGTCGCGGAATTCGCAGCCCTCAATGCGAATTATCTGCTGCGGCGGCTGCTCGCGGCGGGTTTCGATGCGGCCTACCCGATGCGCCGCGCCAGCCACGAATTCATCATCACCTTGAAGCGCCAGAACCGCGACTACCAAGTTACAGCGATGGACGTAGCGAAACGCTTGCTCGATTATGGATTTCACGCCCCCACGACCTACTTTCCGCTGCTCGTGCCGGAATGTCTGCTGATCGAGCCGACCGAGACGGAAAGCAAGGAGGATCTCGACCGTTTCTGCGAGGCCATGATCGAAATCCTGCGGGAAATGCGCGATGAACCGCAAAAACTGAGCGGAGCACCGTTTACAATGCCGGTGCGGCGGCTCGACGACGTGCGCGCCGCAAAACAACTCGACTTGAGGGTCAAGCCGGCGTCTTGAGCGAACGAGATAAACCCGTCGGCTTGGTGCGCGTGATGCGCGCCTTCCGGTTTTCCTTCCAGGGGTTCGTGTACGCCTGGCGTGGGGAAGCGGCTTTTCGGCAAGAGTTGTCGCTGGCCGTGTGCATGATTCCACTCGGGCTGTTCGTCGGACGCTCGGGTGTCGAGAGGGCCTTGTTGGTCGCGCCGATGCTCCTGATTCTGATCGTGGAGATGCTCAACAGTGCGGTCGAGGCGGTCGTGGATCGGGCCGGCACGGAGCGCCATCCTCTCTCGGGCATGGCCAAGGACATGGGCTCGGCGGCGGTGTTGCTGAGTTTCTTGCTGCTTGGAACCGTGTGGCTGTTGGTCTTGTCCGATCATTCGCATTGAACGATGTCTACCGAAGGATCCTGATGCCCCGCCACGCCGCGCTCGTCTTGCTCGCCGTCCTCTTTTTCAACGCTGAATTCGTGAGTGCACCGCCCGCCGCCGCCGCGGCCGACGCCGCCGCCGCGGCCGACGTCATCGCGCCCGGTATTGCCGGGCAACCGGCCACCTGGGCGCAGACCCTCGAGCGCATCGCGACGGGCGTCGTGACGATACAGATCGACAGCACACGCGCCTTCGATACCGAGTGGAATACGACCGCGCAGGCGACCGGCTTCGTCATCGATGCGCAACGCGGGCTGATCTTGACGAACCGGCATGTCGTGACGCCGGGGCCGGTGATCGCCCAGGCGATCTTTCTGAATCGCGAGGAAGTGCAGCTCTATCCGGTCTACCGGGACCCGGTCCACGACTTCGGAATCTATCGCTATGATCCGGCGAAGCTTCGTTTCATCAAGCCCGCGGCACTGCCGCTGTATCCCGCCGGCGCCGTGATAGGCCGCGAAATACGCGTCGTCGGGAACGACGCGGGCGAACAGTTGTCCATCCTCGCCGGCACGCTCGCGCGCCTCGATCGCGAAGCGCCGGAATACGGTTACGGCAAGTACAACGACTTCAACACCTTCTATTACCAGGCGGCGTCCAGCACCTCCGGGGGTTCATCGGGCTCACCGGTGATCGACATAGAGGGCCGGGTCGTGGCCCTCAACGCGGGTGGCTCGACCGGCTCCGCAGCGAGCTTCTATCTTCCCCTGACGGCCGTCGTGCGCGCGCTCAAGTACATCGATGCGGGCAAGCAAGTGCCCCGTGGCACGCTCGAGACCGTCTTCAAATACACGCCCTACGACGAACTCGAGCGACTCGGGCTCGGCGCCGATACCGAGGCACGCATGCGCCGCGAGTTCCCCAAGTTGACGGGCATGCTGGTCGTCGCGGAGACGCAGCCCGGTTCGGCCGCGGACGGCAAGCTCGCCCCCGGAGATATCTTGCTCAGCATCGACGGCAAGCCCATTCCGGAATTCTTCGGTCTAGAGGCCGTGCTCGACGACAAGGTCGACGCGACGATCAATGTCGTCGTGCAGCGCGGCGCGGCGCTGTTGGAACAGGCGATCGCGGTGCAGGATCTGAACGCGATCACGGCCGACGAGTACCTCGAGTTCGGCGAGGCGGTCGTCCATACGCTGTCCTATCAAGAGGCAAGACATTTCGATTTACCCATCGAGGGCGTGTACGTCGCGAACCCCGGCTACGTGTTCGGCAGCGCGGGGATTCCTCACGGCGCGCTGATCAGTTCGTTCAACGGCAAGAAAACGAACACGTTGGCGGACTTCGAGTCGGCTCTTGCGGGACTCGCCGACGGCGGCCGCGCGACCGTGCGTTACGTCACGCTCGAGGATCCGCGCAACGCGCAGCTCAAGGTGATCCGCATGGATCGGCGCTGGTTTCCGGCGCGTAAATGCAAGCGCGACGACACCCTCGGCACCTGGCCCTGCGTGAGCCTAGCGTCGGGACCGGCGCCGATGCCGTTCGCGGCCGCCAGCACCCGCTTCGCCAAGACGGGCGATGCGCGGATCGACCGTTTGGCGCCCTCGCTCGTGACGATTGGTTTCGACATGCCGTATTCAGTCTCCGGCGTGACCGAGAAGAACTATCACGGCACGGGCGTGATCGTGGATGCCGTGCGCGGCCTCGTCGTCGTCGACCGCAATACGGTGCCGGTCGCCATGGGCGACGTCCGCATCACCTTCGGCGGCACGGTCGAGGTGCCCGGCAAGGTCGTTTACGTGCATCCACTGCATAATCTTGCGATCGTCGCCTACGATCCGAGAGCCATCGGTGATACGCCGGTCCGCGCCGCGATCTTCGTCACCAAGCAACTCAAAGCTGGCGAAGACGTTTGGGTCGTCGGCGAGCGCAGCGATGCGAAAATCATGTCGCAAAAGACTCAAGTCGCGAGTCTCGACGTATTGTCCTTCCCGCTGTCACGGACCTTGCGATTCCGCGACAGCAATCTCGAGGCGATCGATCTCGTCAACCCGCCGAACGACTTCGACGGGGTGATCGCAAACGACAAGGGCGACGTGCTCGCGCTGTGGTCGAGTTTTGCCTTCGAATCGCAGCACGATCTCGAACAGGTCAATCACGGCATCCCCGCCGATATCGTCACCGAAATGCTCGACACGTTCGTCGCCACCCGCCCGATGTACTCTTTCGAGGCGGAGTTCGATGTCGAGTCATTGGCCTCCGCACGCAAGCTTGGGCTTCCCGATTCTTGGGTGCGCCGCTTGGAACAGCACGATCAGGATCGCCGCCAAGTGCTCAGCATCGAACGTCTCGTGGCCGGCTCCCCGGCCTCCCGGCTGCTCGAGCCCGGCGACCTCGTGCTGGCCATCGACGGGAACATCGTGAGCCGGTTCCGCGAGGTCGAGCGCGCGGTCCAGAAGCCCGAGCTTGGCGTGACCATCTGGCGTGACGGAGCAGAGAAGACGGTGGCTCTCCCCACCGTGCCCTTGAGCGGCGGCGATATCGACCGGGTGCTCATCTGGGCCGGGGCGACTCTGCAGGCGCCACACCGGGCGATGTCGGCACAGCGCGGCATCGTTCCCGAGGGTGTCTTCGTCGCCTATTTCTATTATGGATCTCCCGCAACCCATTATGGGCTCTATGCGGGCCGCCGGATCACGGAAGTCGACGGCAAGCCGACGCCGAATCTCGACGCGTTCATCGCAGCCGTGCGCGGCAAGAAGGACCGGGCGGCGGTGCGGCTCAAGACCATCAGCTGGAACGGCCAGGTAGACGTCATCACGCTCAAGCTGGACAACCACTATTGGCCGGCCTACGAGCTGGATCGCGGCGGCGACGGAGAATGGACGCGGATCGACATCGATCCGCCATTGGACACGCTGCCGCAATGACGGGCGGGCGTGCCAAGTCTTGATATCATGCCGCCGTGGTAAGAGCTACACAGACCGAAATCGAGGCAGCCGTCGAGACTCTGCGTGCCGGTGGCCTCGTGGCCTTCCCGACGGAGACCGTGTACGGCCTGGGTGCAAACGCGGCCGATCCCGCCGCCGTTGCCAAGATTTTCGATCTCAAAGGGCGGCCGACCGACCACCCGGTCATCGTGCATTTGGACAATCCACGCTACTTGCATCGTTGGGTCGCTTCGATTCCACCGCTGGCCGAGGCTCTGGCCGACAAATTCTGGCCCGGACCGCTGACCTTGATCCTACCGAAGGCCGATGACGTGAATCCGCGCGTCACCGGCGGGCAGGACAGCATCGGCATTCGCATTCCCTCGCATCCGATAGCCCAGCAGCTGCTGACCGCGTTCGGTGGCGGTATCGCGGCGCCGTCCGCGAACCGTTACGGTCGCCTGAGCCCGACCAAGGCAGAGCACGTGCGCGAAGAGTTCGGCGATGCGCTGCGCGTCCTGCTCGACGGCGGTGAGTCGCCGATCGGACTCGAGTCGACGATAGTCTCGTGTCTTGGGGGTGAGGCGCGTCTGCTGCGCCCCGGGTTCATCACGCGCTCGCAGCTGGAGAAGGTCGTGGGGGCGCTCGGCGACGGTGGCGATGCACCGCGTGCGCCCGGCGACCGGCTGATTCACTACGCCCCGGCGACGCCCTTGGAACTCGTCGCCTCCGACGAACTCGAGGTCCGCGCCGGGTCGCTGGCTGGGCGCGAGGACAAGGTGGGTGTGCTCGCGATGCGTCCGCCGCTGCATGCGCAAAGACACATGACCTGGATCAACGCGGGCAAGAAGCCGGATGCGTACGCCCATCATCTCTATAATCACCTGCGCACGCTCGACCGCGTGGGTTGTGTGCGGATACTCGTTCAGACGCCGCCCGCAGACGAGCGTTGGGCCGCGGTTCTCGACCGCTTGACGCGCGCGAGCGGTACCGGCGCCAACGATTCGGGAGCCGGGTGAAGACGATGCAGGGGACCAGCCCAAGTTCAGTGTCGCGAAACCCTGAGATGGAATTGGAGCGGGGACAGGATCCGTTCTCGCCCGATGCAGTCCGGCGGCTCGTCGGCCGCTATGGATCGCCGCTGTTGATCATCGATGCCGAACGCATCCGCTCGCAGTACCGCCGGCTGGCCGCCGCGCTGCCGGGCGTCGATTTGCATTACGCACTAAAGCCCCTGCCGCGCGCCGAGGTCCTGCAGGTGTTGAGCGAGGAGGGCGCCTGGTTCGATCTAGCCACGAATGGCGAGGTGGATCTCGTCCGCCGCCTCGGCATCGCGGCGACGCGATGCATCCATACACATCCGATCAAGCGCGATGTCGACATTCGTACGGCCTTGGACTTCGGCGTGACGACCTTCGTCGTCGACAACCCGGACGAAGTACGCAAGTTCGTCAAGTTTCGCCAGCGTGCCCGTGTCTTGATCCGCGTGTCGTTTCGCAGCCCGGACGCAGTGTGCGATTTGTCGCGCAAGTTCGGCTGCGAGCCGCAAGCGGTGCCTTCGTTGCTCGAACTTGCCGCACAACTCGGCATCGAGGTTGCCGGACTCTCGTTCCACGTCGGATCACAGGCTGCCGGGCCTGAAATGTACCTGCGCGCCATCGAAGTGTGCCGCGATTTGATGCTTGCGGCGTCGCATGCTGGACCCACGCTGCGGATCCTCGATATCGGCGGAGGCTTTCCGGTCGACTATGTAGCGTCGGCGATGCCGATCGAGGAATTCTGTGCGCCCATCAATGCGGCACTATCGACCTTGAGCGGCGAGGTGCGGATCATCGCGGAGCCCGGACGCTACATCGCGGCGCCGTCGGCCGTGGCCGTGGCCTCCGTGATGGGCCGGGCGCAACGCGACGGGCGCTGGTGGTATTACGTCGACGATGGCTTGTACGGCTCCTTCAGCGGCCAATTGTTCGACCATGCGCGCTATCCCGTGACGGCTCTCGTGCCACCCGGCGAAACCTTTCCGAGCGTGCTTGCCGGACCCACCTGTGACAGCATCGACGTCATCGACGAACAAATCGAACTCCCGCGGCTGGACGTGGGTGATCTCGTGATGGGCCGTATGATGGGCGCTTACACCTGGGCGACGGCATCGGAATTCAACTTCTTCCCCAAGGCCACGATCCTCGCACTCGATTGCGGCAAGCTTTTGCGCGACCCCGCGTCGGCATGATCACGCGGCGGCGGCTATTGCAGGCAGGTGGCTGCGCGGTGACCGGTGTCGTGGTGGGGAGCGCCATGCCGGTCGACGGCGTGCGACCGCGCCGGCTCGTGCTGCGTCATCTCGTGACGGCCGAGCATCTCGTGGTCGAGGTGGGCGCCGATGGCCTGCCGTCGGCCGCGCGGATGGCGTCGATCGAAACCATCCTGCGCGATCCCCGGACCGGTGAATGCGGCCGCATCGACCCACAGCTGATCCGTCAACTGCTCGACATTGCCGCCGGGTTGGTGGAGTTGCCGGTCTACGATGTGCTCGATGCCTATCGTTCGCCCGGGCGGTCTGCCGGGGCCGGTTTGCACCACCAAGGCCGAGCGATCGATTTATGCTTGTCCGGCATTAGCGGCGCTGACCTGGCTGCCCGCGCGGCGGCTCATGGTCGCGGTGGAGTGGGCTTCTATCGCAGCGCCGATTTCGTGCATCTGGATACCGGCGCACCGCGTCGCTGGCAGGGTTGATGCGGGTCGTCGCTGCGCCGCCGACGGCGATTCATCGCATGGTCGAACTATGCCGCGCCGATGCCCATCCTGGGCGTGTCGCGAGACTCGATTCTGGATGGGTCGTCATGGCGGAGCGACAAGTTCTGCCCGGTTATTGCCTCTTGTTGCCCGATCCGGTCGTCCCTGATCTGAATGCGCTACTGGCGGTCGCGCGGACGGGGTTCCTCGCGGATATGGCGCGCATCGGCGATGCTCTGCTCGCCGTGACCGGCGCGATTCGTGTCAACTACGCCATGTTTGGCAACCACGAACCGGCGCTGCACGCGCACGTGTTTCCGCGGCAGAGCACCGAACCCGAGGGCATACGCACCGCGCAGCCGTGGGCACTCGACTGGGCAGCAGCGCCGACGTTCTCGGAGATCCTGCATGGGGAGTTGCGCCGAGCGCTCGCAGCCGAACTGGCAACGTCACGGCGCTGACGCGTCAGCGCATTACGACACGATCCGGCGGTTCGGGCCTATGGGGCCGGAGCGACGCTTTGCCTAGGCTCTCCGCTCGGAACCCTAAGCAACCCAACGCAGGAGAACCCCATGTCCATATTCGATAAGGTCGTTGCAGCCGTCACGCCGCCGGAAAGCGAACAAGCCCGCGCCGAGGCTCGCGCGAAGGCGCACTCCGCGGCGGACGCCGGGGACTGGTTGTCGCTCGTGCTCGAGCATCACGCACAGATCGAGGCGGCTTTCGAGGCCGTCATCGCGGCGCGCGAGCCTGCGTCACGCACGAGCGCGCAGAAACGTCTCGCCATCATACTCACCGGTCATTCGAATGCCGAGGAGTCCGTGTTGTACCCCGCACTCGCGGCGCAGGCCGACGAGAAGGGGCACGCGACGATGGCTTATACGCAGCAGGCAGGCGCGAAGCTCGAGATGGCTGAGCTCGAGAATCTCCCGCCCATGAGCCAGGACTACATCGACAAACTCGAGCACATCCGCGGTGCCGTGGCGCACCATGTCTACGAGGAAGAGGGAACTTGGTTCCTGGAGATCAAGGAGAAAGTGCCGGCGGAGGCACAGGCGAAACTGACCAAACGATATAAGGAGGAGTTCGAACGCTACGTCGGTGCCGGCAGCGATACGGCGTGGAAGGAACCCGGGCGCCGAACGGCACAGGGCGCGTAGGCTCACCGGGGCGCAGTCACGACTCAGGGGGCGACGGCCGACAGTGCGAGCCAGCGGCTGCGCGAATCCATTACCATAGGCGCATGGGCCTTAGTTCGCGACTGCTGATCTGCCATGACTGTGACACCGTCTATCGAACGGCGGCTCTCGGCCGCGGCGAAGTAGCGCGCTGCGCGCGCTGCGGCGCCGTACTCGCCCGCCATCACCGGCTCGGTCTCGATGCGCTGACGGCGCTCGTCGTCGGCGCGTTGATTCTGTTCATTCAGGGCAACCTGTGGCCGGTTGTCACCTTGGGACTGAACGGCCAGCACAGCAGCACCACGCTATGGGGCATGATCTTGATCATGTGGCAGGATCATGCTGAGGTCGTCTCCGTTATCACTGCCGTCACGCTCTTCTTCTTTCCGCTCGCGAACATGCTCTCACTGGGGTGGCTGCTCTATTTTGGCCGTAGGGGGGAGCTCGCACCCGGCTTTCGCCCCTTGATGCTGCTGTTGCATTACCTCGGTCCGTGGACCATGAGCGAAGTGTTCGTGCTGGGCGCCCTGGTCGCCATGGTCAAGGCAAAGGCGTATTTCGAAGTCTTTCCGGACACTGGCATCTATGCCTATGGCGCGCTGATCTTGTTCATCACCGTGTTGGCCGGCTTCGATTTGCGGCGCCTCTGGGATCTCGTGCCCATTCGCGGCGCATGACGGCACTGTTGCGTGCCGAGCAGCTTGGGCTCATCGGCTGCCAGGTCTGCGGGCTGGTGAGTCGCGCACCGAGCTTTGCCGATCCGGGCTGTTCGCGCTGCGGCTCGGCGCTGCGGCGACGCAAGCCCGCGAGCCTGTCGCGCACCTGGGCATTGCTGTTGGCCGCGTTCATCGTCTACATCCCGGCGAACCTGCTACCGATCATGCGTACGGCGAGCCTGGGCGACGTCGACGACAACACCATTCTGAGCGGCGTCGTCGAGCTCTGGGAGAAGGATTCCCAGGCCCTTGCAATCATCGTGTTCTCGGCCAGCATCGTCGTGCCGATGCTGAAGTTTCTCGCTTTGCTCGTGCTGCTGATCTGCGTGCATCGCCGCTCGCATTGGGCGCAACTGCAGCGCTCGAAGCTGTATCGTTTGATAGAGTTGATCGGCCATTGGTCGATGCTCGACGTTTTCGTCGTCGCCTTGCTGACGGCGCTGGTCCGGTTCAATCTCCTCAGTTCCGTGGAGCCCTTGCCCGGCGTCATTTTTTTCGGGCTGACCGTCGTGTTGACGATGTTTGCCTCCCTGAGTTTCGATCCCCGCCTGACCTGGGATCACGAGGAGCCGCATGACCGAGAATGAGCGTCCGAACGAGGGCCTCGACCAGCTACCGCAACCGATCGTCCGGCGCAGGCGCGTGAGCGCTTCGTGGATATGGCTCGTGCCGGCGCTCGCCGCCGTCGTCGGCGCCTCGCTGGTGGTGCGCAGCGCCCTCGAGGCCGGACCGCAGATCACGATCAGTTTTCAAAGCGGCGAAGGGCTGGAGGCGGGCAAGACGCCGGTCAAATACAAGAGCGTCGTGATCGGCATCGTACACAGCCTCGGTTTGAGTCCCGACCGCAACAGCGTCCTCGTCAAAGTCAACTTGCACAACAGCGCGGAGAGTTTCGCCACCGAGAGCACCCGCTTTTGGGTCGTGCGCCCGCGCATCGGCCTCGGCGGGGTGTCCGGCGTGGACACGCTGTTCTCGGGTGCGTTCATCGGCGCCGACATCGGCGATTCCACCGAATCGCGCAAGGAATTCATCGGCCTGGAGAGTCCGCCCTCGGTCACGCACGGCACGCCGGGCAAGAGCTTTCAGCTCCACGCCGGCGATCTCGGCTCCATCGACGTGGGCTCGCCGGTCTACTATCGCCGCATCCAGGTCGGGCACGTCACCTCCTACCAGCTGGACGCGGACGGCAAGAGCGTGTCCTTGCACGTGTTCATCGATGCGCCCAGCGACCGTTTCGTGACGCAAGCCACGCGTTTCTGGAACGCCAGCGGCGTCGACGTCTCACTGGGCGCGAACGGTCTCAAGCTCAACACCGAGTCCCTGGCGACGGTGATCGCCGGCGGCATCGGCTTTCAGGATATGCCCGGACCGCAGGATGACACGCCGGCGCCTGCCGACGCGAGCTTCGTCTTGTTCGGCGACGAGGCGACGGCAATGCGTCCGCCCGATGGCGAGCCAACCTACATCCGGATGCGCTTCGACCAGTCGGTGCGCGGGCTGGGTGTCGATGCACCGGTGGAGTTTCTCGGCATCGATATCGGCCACGTCGTCTCCGTGAATCTAGACTATGACGAGAAGACTGAGCATTTCCCCATCATCGTCGGCGCCGTCATCTATCCGCGGCGGCTCGGGCGGGCGCAGACCAAACTCGCCGCGCTTGCCGCCAAGCACGGCGATGGCGAGGATCTCGCCCAGACCGTCGGGGTACTCGTCGCGCATGGCTTGCGCGCCCAGGCGCGAAACGGCAACCTCTTGACGGGACAGCAGTACATCGGACTCGATTTCGTGCCCGGTGCACCGAAGGCGGCATTCGATCCGGCGGCGAAACCGCTGGAGATTCCCACCGCGCGCGGCAGCTTGAGCCAGTTGCAAGAGCGTTTGGACTCGATCGTCGCCAAGCTGCAAAAGGTGCCGTTCGACAAGATCGGCAATCATCTCGACGAGACCCTGGGTCAATTGAGTTCGACGCTGAAACACGTGAACACGGAGCTGCTGCCGGAGCTGAAGGGCAGCTTGCAGGGCATCAACAAGACGCTCGGCAGCGCCGACAAGGCGCTCGGCAGCGCCGACAAGGCGTTCTCCAGCGATTCACCGTTACAACAGAATCTCGGACTGACACTCGAGGAACTGCAGCGAATGGCCCGTTCCCTGCGGGTCTTCAGCGACTACCTCGCCGCGCATCCGGAAGCCCTGATTCGCGGTCGTCGCGCGGATCCCGCGCCCCGCTCGCCGCCGCCGCCGGCACCGCCACCACCGCCGGCGCAAGGGAGTGGACCATGACGACTTCCCGATCGTTTGCCGCCCTCGCCGTGTTGACGACCTCGCTGGCCGCGTGCTCTTCGGCGCCGATCCGCTACTACACGCTGAGCGCGGATAGTGCTTCGGTGCCAGCTGGCGATCACGCTGATTCGATGCCCTTCGTCCTGACCCGGGTCGGAATACCCGCGGAGGTCGATCAACCGCAATTGGTCGTGCGCGAGGGACCGCAGCGCGTCGATTTGCTCGAGGGCGACCGCTGGATCGCGCCGCTCGGCGACGAGCTGCGCGCAGCCTTGGCGGTCGATCTCGCGCGTGACTTGCCTGGACGGGACGTCACGGGCATGCCGCAGACCACCGGTCGGACGCTGACCATCAAGGTGGACCTGCGGCGTTTCGATTCCGTCCCTGGCGTTCGGGCGGCGATCGCGGCCGCGTGGACGCTGAGCCTGCCCGGCGGCGACGGCAAGGCCGTCGTGCTCGGTTGCAGCACCGAGATCGTCGAGCCGGTCGCCACGTCCGCGGGCCCGGGCTATGATGCGCTGGTGCAAAGTCATCAGCGCGCCCTGGAGAAGTTGGCGGACGCCATCGGAGCCGCGGCCCAAAATCTCGCCCGCTCCGGATCAGTGGTCTGTCCGTGACTCCTTATGTCGTGCAAGAGTCCGATGTGCCGGCCGACACCGTCACAGCAGCCGATCTCCCCACGCTGCGTCTGAAGCGCAACGAGGATCGCCGCCTCCAGGCCGGTCACCTTTGGGTGTTCAGCAACGAGGTCGATACTACTCAGACACCCTTGCCCAAGTTCGCGGCGGGTGATTTGGTGCGTGTACTCGCGCACAACGACCGCGCCCTGGGGCTGGCCTATGTCAACCCGAAGTCTTTGATCTGCGCCCGGCTGCTCGGCACGTGGCAGCCGCCCACTGCCGGGTGGTTCGAGGCGCGGCTGCGTCAGGCCCTCCGCCTGCGAGAGCGTTTGTACGCCACGCCTTTTTATCGACTGATCTACGGTGAATCCGATGGGCTGCCGGGCTTGGTCGTGGACCGTTATGCCGACAGCTGTGTAGTCCAGATCGGCACTGCCGGCATGGAGCGTTACAAGCCCGAGATCCAGCAGGCCTTGGTGGCCGTGCTCGGCACTCGCAGCCTGCTGTTCAAGAACGACAGTGCGGCGCGCGAGCTTGAAGGTCTGCCAAGCTACGTCGAACAGACCTTGGGCGAGAGCGGCGATCTCGAGCCGGCGCTCGTGGTCGAGGACGGACTGCGGTTCCACACCGCATTGCAGGGTGGTCAGAAAACGGGCTGGTTCTTCGACCAGGCCGCGAACCGCCGTGCGCTGGTCAAGTACGTCGCCCGCGGCGCGCGCGTGCTCGATGTCTTCAGTTACGTCGGCGCCTGGGCCGTGCGCGCCGCGGCCGCCGGTGCGACGGATGTTCTGTGCGTCGACAGTTCCGCCGCGGCGCTCGACATGGCAGAGAAAAATGCTCGCGAAAACGGCGTCCGGATCCGGACGAGGCGCGGCGACGCCTTCGACGTCCTGGAGGAACTGGCTCATGAAAAGTCTCAATTCGACGTCGTCGTCGTCGATCCGCCGGCGTTCGCGAAACGCAAGAAAGATGCGCCGAAGGCCCAGGCCGCCTACCGGCGGCTCAACCAACTGGCGATGCAGTTGCTTGGCGCCGACGGCATCCTGGTGTCTTGCTCCTGCTCCTATCATTTGAGCGCCGAAGAGCTGCAGGATGCGATCGGCAAGGCCGCCCGCGGCGCGGGCAAGATGGTGCAGATACTGGAGGCCGGCGGTCAGGCGCCGGATCATCCCGTGCATCCGGCGATCCCCGAGACCCGGTATTTGAAGGCGTACTTTTGCCGCGTCACCGAAGCTTTGAAATAATCGAACGGCGGCAGCGATGCTTACCTACCCACACATCGATCCCATAGCGATTTCCGTCGGCCCGATCTTCGGCATAGGGCCTTTGCGCGTGCATTGGTATGGAATCATGTATTTGATCGGTTTCGTGGCGGCGTGGTTCATCGCGCGCCACCGCGCCCGCCAGCCGGGGTCGACCTGGACGCAACTCGATATCGACGATTTGATCTTCTACAGCGCGATTGGCGTGATCGTCGGCGGTCGAACCGGTTGGTGTCTCGTCTATGGTCACGACGTGATCGCCGAAAATTGGCTCAATGCCTTCCACATCTGGGATGGCGGGATGTCCTTTCATGGCGGCCTCGCCGGCGTGTTGATCGCCGCGATCGTATTCGCCCGCGTCAAGCGCAAGCGTATTGCCGACGTGTTCGATTTTCTGGCGCCGCTGCCGGGCATTGGCCTCATGGCCGGCCGGCTCGGCAATTTCATCAACGGCGAGCTTTGGGGCCGGCCGACCGATCTGCCCTGGGGTTTCGGCGTGCCGGACGCGCAGGGTGTGCTGATCGCGCGTCACCCCTCGCAACTCTACGAGGCCAGCCTCGAGGGCCTGGTGCTGTTCCTGGTTCTCTTGTGGTACACGAGCAAGCCGCGACCGAGACTGGCGCCCACGGGCCTCTTTCTGCTCGTCTATGGTTGCGCGCGTACCCTCGTGGAGTCGGTGCGGCTGCCCGATGCGAACATTGGATATCTCGCCGGCGACTGGCTGACGATGGGCATGCTCCTCACGACGCCGATGATCGTGATCGGTCTCGCCACGATGCTGTACGCCTACCGGCGCAATGCGGTCAGCGGCAATCGCATTGTCGCCGCCGTCGCGCGCGCAGGTGCCGCCAGCTAGCATGCGTCAGTACCTCGATTTCCTGCGCCACATCAGAGACACCGGCGTGCGCAAGGCGGATCGCACCGGTACCGGTACGCTCAGCGTGTTCGGCTATCAGATGCGCTTCGATCTCGCGACGGGTTTCCCGCTCGTGACGACCAAGAAGCTGCACTTGCGCTCCATCATCTACGAACTCCTGTGGTTTCTGCGCGGCGAGACCAACGTGGGATTTCTGCGCGAGCACGGCGTCACGATCTGGGACGAATGGGCCGACGCCAACGGGGAGCTCGGCCCCGTCTACGGCAAACAATGGCGCAACTGGCCAACCGCCGACGGACGCCAGATCGACCAACTCGCCAACGTCGTGCGCCAGTTGCGTGACAATCCCGACTCGCGACGCATCCTCGTCAGCGCCTGGAACGTCGGAGAACTCGATCGCATGGCGCTGCTGCCGTGCCACGCTCTGTTCCAGTTCTACGTCGCTGACGGCAAGCTGTCGTGCCAGCTCTATCAGCGCAGCGCAGATGCCTTTCTCGGCGTACCGTTCAATATCGCCTCCTATGCGCTGCTCACGCAAATGCTCGCCCAGCAGTGCGATCTCTCCCCGGGTGAGTTCATCTGGTCGGGGGGCGACTGCCATTTGTATTTGAATCACCTCGAGCAGGTCGAGGTACAGCTCGGTCGTGCGCCGCTGCCTCCGCCCGTGCTGCAATTCCGGCGCCGGCCACCCAGCCTGTTCGAGTATGCCTTCGACGATTTCGAGATCGTCGGCTACCAGCATCATCCGGCCATCAAGGCCCCCATCGCCGTCTAGGAGTCTATGAAGAAGCCGCCGTCCCGTCGCCGACCCCTGTTCGAAGTCCGGCATTCGCCGATTCACGGTTACGGCGTCTTCGCTCTGCGCCGGATCCGCAAGGGCACGACGATCACCGAGTACATCGGGGACCGGATCACGCATGATGAAGCCGACTCGCGTTATGAAAACAAGGCCGCCGACGACAATCATACGTTCCTCTTCACGGTCGATGCGCGAACGGTGATCGACGGTGGTGTCGGCGGCAACGATGCGCGCTACATCAACCATGGTTGCGATCCGAATTGCGAAAGCTGCACGAGTGAGCGGCGCGTCTTCATCGAGGCCATCCGCACGATTCAAAAGGGCGAGGAACTCGCCTACGATTACCAGATCCAGCGCGATCCGGACGATCCGCCGAACGTCGATGCGATTTTCGCGTGTCGGTGCGGAGCCGCCACCTGTCGGGGCAGCATGCTCGAAGCCGCTAAGAAGCCTCGCAAAAAGGCCAAAGCCAAAGCGAAAGCCAAGGCGAAGGGCGGCGGCAGGGCAAAGGTCAAGCTCAAGGTCGCAGCCAAGGGCGGCAGCGCGCGGCGCGGGCGGACTTCTGGCCGCGGTGGCTGAAGTCCTTGCGCGGGTGGCTGCAACGGTCGCGTTCGAAGGTCTATGCATTCATGACGATTTTCTCGAGGAACCGCTGCGACGGGAACTCATGGACTGCGGCCTGCAGCGCCTAGGGCAGGGTGAATTCGCGCCGGCGCGCATCGGCGGCGAACGGCGAGCCCAGCGCATCGAGGAGGTTCGCGGCGATTCGATCTGCTGGTTGTCGTCGCCCTGCGAGCCCGCCGAACTGCGGCTGCTCGAGATCCTGGAGCAGCTGCGGCTCGCGTTCAATCGCGAGGCGACACTCGGCTTGTTCGAGCTCGAGTTGCATTATGCGCGCTATGCGCCCGGCGCCTCATTCGCCCGGCACCTCGATCAGCCGCAGGGCAGCGAGCTGCGTCAGGTTTCGTTCGCGCTTTATTTGAACACGAGGTGGGAGCCGGCGGACGGCGGGGCATTGCGGATATTCACGGCCGGCGGCGGCTGCCGCGAGATCCTGCCGCTCGGTGGGCGTCTCGTCGTGTTTCGCACGCCCGGCCTCGAGCATGCCGTGCAGCCGGCGCTGCGCGAACGGTGGAGTATCAGCGGTTGGTTTCGCCGGCGGGCATGAGCGCCGCGGAGCGCAGCATGTCGCGCCAGCCGTCGACCGCCGCCGCTGTCGGCGCATTGCGGAACAGGATCTCCAGCCGGCTGTCGCGCCGGTAGCCGCTGTCCTCGCTCGCGAGACCACGGCCGTGGCTTTGAAACGACCAGGAGGGTCCAGGACCCGTGCGCAGCACGCCCTTGACCCGCCGCAAGCTGCCGCGCTGCGCCTCGAGCAGCCACTCGAGTCGCGGTGCCACGACGCTGCGCGAGAAGACCAGGTTCTGCGGCAGTATCCAGCTGACCGCGGTGTCGCCCAAGGCAGCGACACGGCACTCGCGTCCGCTCGCTCCAGCGATGCTGAATGGCTCCTGCACGGACGGCGTCGCCGCCGTCTGCTGCTCCACCAACGAGAACGTCGGTGCGCGGGTGTAGGCCTGCAATGCTTCCTCGGGTAGCGTGCCGTGACTGCAACTGCCGATGCAGGGTTTGGCCGGATACTGCGCGGCGACGATGGACGCGAAGGCCGAGCGCGCAGCCGCATCGGCGAGATCCGGTTTGGACAGCAGTAACACATCGGCCGCCTGGATCTGCGACCATTCGTTGCCCTCGCGGCGCGCGTCCAGTCGCACCGCGTCGAGGGGATCGACGAGACAGATCACGCTGTCGAGGCGCAGCGCGCCTTGAGTCTCGTAGAGCGCGAGTTCGTCGACGATCTGGCTTGCATGCGCCGCCCCGCTGGGCTCGATCAGCAGCCGTTCTGGCCGTAGGTGGCGCAGGATATCGCGTATCTGTTTGCCGAACTCGAGTTCCCCGACGCAGCATAGACAGCCCCCCGCGACCAGTCGCACGTCGTAGCGACCCTCGGCCGCTTGGCTCACGGCGAGGGCATCGAGACCGGCTTCGGTGAACTCGTTGAGAATCACCACCCATAATTCTTGCGCCGGCTTGTGCGCCATCAGCCGGCGGATCGTCGTCGTCTTGCCGGCGCCGAAACTGCCGGTGATCAGATGCGTCTTGGCCAGCATGTGTTCAATCCGCGCGGCGCATCGTGCGCCAGGAACGTGCGAGCGATTGGCAGCCGCGCTCTGTCTCGTGGCGCAGCCGGCTGCTAGCGGGGATTCGCGAACCGGCATTCCCGCGGTTCGCCGCTTGGCATGAGTTTTGCTTCATCCGGCTCGTGGATCAGATAGAATGACCGCAGTATATCCGCGAGGGACCGATACAGTATTCGCGAACTCCGTTAATCGAGCTTGAGATCACCTATGCGCTTGCCGTCGCTGAAATTCTTGAAGACCTTCCAGGTCGCGGCCAAGCTGCAAAGCTTCAAAGCGGCCGCCGAGGAGTTGTTCGTCACCCCCTCGGCCGTGAGCCACCAGATCAAGGCTCTCGAGGAGCAATTGGGCGTGACCTTGTTCGAGCGCGGCGCGCGCGGCGTGCGCACCCTTGCGCTCACGGACGCGGGTGCCCACTACCTCGAGCATATCAACGACATCTTCTCCAAGCTCGAGTCGGTCACCGAACAGCTGCAGATTCGCTATGGCCGGACGATCATCCGCTTGAACGTCATGCCGTTCTTCGCCAACGAGATGCTGCTGCCGCGACTGGCCTCGTTCTCGCAGGCGCGAGAAGAGACGGACATCCGCATCGAGACGACGTTTTCGGCACCGAAGACGCACCCTCCCGAGGCGGATCTGTCGATCGTCGTCGGCGCTGGTCCCTGGGAAGGTCTCACCGTGCACGAGTTGTTCGCACAGAGTTTCATCGCCGCCTGTTCGCCGGCCTTTCTCGCCGATAATTCGATCGTGCGGTATGCCGACCTGAACGGTAAGACGCTGCTGGTACACGAGGAACGGCGCGAGGCCTGGGAGCGCTGGGCCGTCGGTCTCGGCATCGAGCCGATCAAACCGAATCGCATCGTGCGGCTCGACACGATGTCGGCAGTCGTGATCGCCGCGGAACAGGGGGTCGGTGTCGCGCTCGTGCCCTCACGGCTCAGCGCGGATCGCTTCCTCGCCGGCGGCCTCGTGAAGCTGTTCGACGCGGAGCTCGCTACGAATGAAAGCTACGTCATTCTGCAGCGTCCCGAGGATCGGGAGCGCGAGGATTTGCAGGAGTTCACGCAATGGATCCTGAACGAATGCCGGGTTGAGCGAAACCGAATGCCCGCTTAGCTTTCGCTCGCGTGAACGAGGCGATGCGTATGACGACGATGACGGACGAGACGGCGGGAGAGCCGGCCGCCGTCGAACTCGTGGTCGCGGTCGCCGAGAACGACGTGATCGGCAGGCATAACCGCCTGCCGTGGCATCTGCCCGCGGACCTGCGCCACTTCCGGCGCATCACGATCGATCATGCGGTGCTCATGGGACGACGGACCCACGAGTCCATCGGCAAAGCCTTGCCGGGGCGTTTGAATCTCGTCCTGAGCCGGACCGAGCGGGCGCTCGCCGCGGGTTGCCGTCGCGTCGCAAGCGTGACTGAGGCGCGCGGCTTCGCGCCTGCCGGCAAGCCGCTGTTCGTGATCGGCGGCGGCGAGGTCTATCGCGAGTGCCTCGCGCTCGCGACCCGCATCCATCTGACGCTCGTGCACACGAAAATCGCGGATGGGGATGCGAGCTTCAGCGGATGGCGCAAGTCGGAGTGGCGCGAGTCGGCGCGTGTCTCCCATCCAGCCGACGCGGAGAACTCGTACGCTTACTCGTTCGTCACACTTGAACGGATCGTCGCGAGCGGCGCGAGTTGACGCCGAATCTCGCGCTCCGCGCGCGCGAAGTCTACGTCCGCGAGTGTTGCTGCGCTCTCGGTCAATTCTTCCAATAGCCGCGCTTGCACTCGACCGCGGGCCAGTGCGGTGGCGTACGGGATTTCATGGTGGAACATGACCATGGAATAGCGCGGTATGAATGCATCGGGGAAGCGCCGCTCCAGTTCGAGTGCGAGTGCGCCGCGCAGGCGGAAGCGGGCGTCGGCCACGTGCTCGCGCATTTCCAGGTAGTTCTCCAGCGCCATGAGCGCGATCGCATCGGTGTTCGGCTTGCGTCGCGCATGAAAGAGTCGAAAGCAGCTCCCCCAGTCCGTTGCCTCGTCCAGGCAGGCATCGAATGCCAGGCAGTCCTCGAGGCAGCAATTCATGCCTTGTCCGTGAAAGGGGACGATCGCGTGCGCCGAATCGCCGACGATTGCGGCCAGGTCGCCGACCGCCCAGGGATCCGCGTACACCGTACCCAAAAAGCCGGTTGGGTGCGCCATGAACTCGGCGACGCGATCCGGCATGAGCGGGACGACATCGGGGAAATTCTCCGCGAGGAAGGCCTCGATCTGCGCGGCTCCCCCGAGCTTCGCAAAGCTGACCGGTCCCGTGTTCGGGAGAAACAGGGTGGCGGTGAAGCTCGCGTCCTCGTTCGGCAGGGCGATCAACATATGCTGGCCGCGCGGCCAGATGTGCAATGCGCTTTTCAGCATGCGGTATTCCCCATCGGCGCCGGCGGGGATCGAGAGTTCCTTGTAACCGTGATCCAATGGCTGCTCGACGGACGCGATCAGACCTGCCGCCTGCATGTCTCGCCGCAGGCGCGAACCCGCACCGTCGCAAGCGAGCAGGGGCTGCATCGGCACGGTCACCATCCGATCGTGGGTGAGGTCACGCAGGTGTGCGACGCCGCTCTTGAAGTCAGCGTTTTCGAGGCGATGTTCGAATATGACCTCAACGCCGCATTGGCGGATCGCAACATCGAGCAGTGCCTGGCCGAGGCGATGACGCGAAATCGAGTAGATCACCTCCGCCGCACGCATCCCATACGGTTGCAGCGAGGTCGTACCCCCAAGATCGTGAATCAGACGTCCCGACATCGGTACGAGCCGTGGCGCAACTTCGTCGAAAACACCGACGCGCCGCAAGGCCGCGATACCCCGGTCGGCGAGCGCCAGGTTGATGGAACGGCCCTCCTCCGGCGGCGCGGCGCGCGGATCGCGGCGGCTCTCGTAGATCGTGACCTCGAGTCCGCGACGGCGCAGCAGGATGGCGAGCAGCGCACCGGTCGGGCCCGCGCCGATGATGCGCACGCGCTCAGTACTCGCGGGCGGTGGCGTCACGCGCGTGCCGCCCGCGTCAGCGCGGCCGCCGCAAACGCGGCGTCACGATAGGAGTTGTACAGAGGCGAAGCCGCGAGCCTCAACACGTCCGGCTCACGCCAATCGCCGACCACGCCGGCGGCGGTCAAGCGGTCGAAACAGCGGCGCGCCGCATCCGGCGAGCGTCGTAGGCGGATGCTCAATTGACAGCCGCGAGCATCCGGATCCCGCGGCGTCACGAGTTCGGCGAGATCGCCGAGGCCCGCTTCGATTTCGCCTTGTAGAAAGCCGGTGAGCGCGATCGATTTGGTGCGCAAACGATCCATGCTGGCGCGCTCGAACAAACCCAAGGAGGCCAACAACGGAGCGGTGGCAAGTATCGGCGGATTGCTCAACTGCCAGCCGGCCGCCCCCGGCATGGGCGCGAAATCCGGGCCCATCGAAAAGCGGGTCGCGCGGTCGTGGCCCCACCAACCGGCGAAACGCGGGAGCGTGTGGTCCTCGGCGTGGCGCTCGTGCACGAAGCAGCCGCCGATCGCCCCGGGCCCGCCGTTCAAATATTTGTAACTGCACCAGACTGCGAAATCCGCTTGCCAGTCGTGCAATTCCAAAGGCGTATTGCCGATCGCATGGGCAAGATCGAAGCCGACCGCGGCGCCCTGGCGCCGCGCGCACTGCGCGAGGGGGCCGAGATCCAAGCGCTGACCCGTGAGATATTGCACGCCCGGCAGCAACACCAGGGCGAGGCGTGAACCAAGCCGTTCGATCGATTCGACCAAGTCCTCGGTACGTAGGTGATCCTCACCCTCGCGCGGCGCCACTTCCAGCAAGTGCTGGGTCGGGTCGAGGCCGTGATAAAGCAGTTGCGAGACCACCGCGTAGCGATCCGACGGGAATGCGCTCTTCTCGATCAAGATGCATTGGCGAGCGCCGCGCGGGCGGAAGAAGCTGACCATCATGAGGTGCAGGTTGACGGTCAGGGAATTCATCGCGACCACTTCACCGGGGAGTGCGCCGGCCAGCGCGGCGAGCGGCGCCGCGAGCCGTTCGTGATAGTCGGCCCAAGGGCGCTCTGCCGACCAATGCCCATCGACGCCGAGGTCGCGCCAATCCTGCAGTTCGCGTTCGATGTCGGCGGCGGCGGACCGGGGTTGCAGCCCGAGCGAATGGCCGCAGAGATAGGTCAGGCGCGCACCTTCGCGATCCTGCGGGTGGTGGAATTCGGCCGCGAGCGGGGCGAGAGGATCGGCCGCATCGAGCGCGTGCGCGGCCGTTGCGGCAGTCACGCGTCCGGCGCCTGCATGACCGTGCCGCAGGATGCGCAGGTGCGACGCGCCTCGCTGCCATAGAAGCGCGCGAAGATGCCCGGCAACTCCGTTTCGATGTTCGCCACCGGGACACGCTCGAGCCCGAGACAATGACCGCAGTGCTCGCAATACCAGGAAAACCCATCCAGTTCCGTCGAGGAGCGACGACGCTCGATGACGATCCCAACCGTCCCCGCGGGTCGGCGCGGCGAATGCGGCACCTCGGCCGGCAGCAGAAATACTTCCCCGGCACGAATCGGAATGTCGACGATCTTGCCGTTCTGGACGGTCTTCAACACGATGTCGCCCACCAATTGCTGAAAGAATTCCTCGCCCGGGTCGTGGTGAAAGTCCTTGCGTGAGTTCGGACCGCCGACGGCCATGACGATCAATTCGCTGTCCTGATAGAGCAGCTTGTTGCCGACCGGTGGCTGCAGCAGTTCGCGATGACGCTCCAGCCACTGTTGCAGATTGAAGGGCGGCGTGATGCGCATGGACGCATTATAGCCGCGGGGCGCAACGCGCATCCCGCCACGCTCACCCGGGCTCGGCCGAGGCCGCGCAGGCAACGGAAATCGGCCGGGCATTCGCGCCGTCCAGGCGCAAGGCCGTCAGCCGCCCCCCCCAGACACAACCGGTGTCCAGGCCGACGACGTCGGCATCGTGATGAAACCCCAAGGTCGACCAATGCCCGAACACGATCCTGGCGCTGCGCCAGCGGGCACCGCCGGCGGCGAACCAGGGCACGAGGCCGGCCGCCGCTTTCTTCGGCGAACCCTTGGCACGCAATGCGAGCCGGCCCTGTGTATCGAGGTAACGCAGCCGGGTAAAGCAGTTGACGATGAATCGCAACCTGTCCAACCCCTGCAAATCCTCGTCCCACAAGTCGGGCTGGTCACCGTACATCTGGCCGAACAGCAGCTCCGGACGGCTGCGCAGAGCACGCTCCAATTCCCGCGCGCAGCCCTGCGCGGTTGCGAGATCCCATTGGGGGGGCAGCCCGGCGTGCAGCAGGGCGAGACGCCGGTCCGAGTCCACGTGCAGCACAGGCCGGCTTAGCAGCCAGTCGATCAAGGCGTCGCGATCCTTGGCCTGCAGCACCGCCTCCAGGGTATCGCCGCTGCGCACGCGTGCACAGCCGAGCGCCACGGCGAGTAAATGCAGATCGTGATTACCGAGAACGACCGTCGCGGCCGTGCCCAACGCGCGGATACGGCGGAGCACGGCGAGCGAGTCCGGCCCCCGATTGACGAGGTCGCCGACGAACCACAGGTGATCGCGATCCTCCGAAAACTCCAAGTCTTCGAGCAGTCGTCCGAGCTCGCGATCGCAGCCTTGGACGTCGCCGATCGCGTAGAGAGCCATCAGCGCGCCCCTAGTGCAGGACCCCAGGCATGGCCAGCCGGAACGGTGCGATCAGGGCGTCGAATTGTTGGCCGCCGTCGGCAACCATCTGGTAGCTGCCCTGCATCGTACCCACGGGGGTCTCGATCACCGCGCCGCTTGAATAACGAAAGCCCTGGCCGGGCTTGAGGTAAGGTTGCTCCCCGACCACCCCGTCGCCGCGCGTCTCCTTCACGTTGCCGTTCGCGTCGGTGATGATCCAATGACGCGTCAGGAGGCGCGCCGGCACGGGGCCGTCGTTACGGATCGTAATCGTGTAGGAAAACACGAAGCGCTTGTCGCGCGGGTCGGATTGCTCTTCGATGTACGAGGTCTCGACTTCGACGCGAATCTTGGGGTTGGCAGGTTCGGCTGTCATCACTGCGATCGTACCCGCCCATGACCGCCCCGTATAGCAGGCGCATCGGCATGGCAGCGATACAGCCGTGCCGCGAGCACACCGAATTGCGCGGGCGCAAGGGTCTCGGGGCGCAAACTTGGATCGATGCCGCAGTCCTCGATTTCCTCGCCGGTGAGCATGCCCTTGAGCCCGTTGCGCAAAGTCTTGCGGCGATGCGAGAACGCGCTCGTGACGACGCTCCGGAGCATGGGATCGCTGCCGATCGGGAAGCGGGGCGTGGCGCTCGGACGCAGCCGCACCACCGCCGACCAGACCCGTGGCGGCGGCGTAAAGGCGCCAGGACCCACGTCGAACAAAGCTTCGACTTCCGCATATGCTGCGAGCATGACGGTGAGGCGGCCGTAGTCCTTGCCGCCGGGCTGCGCCGTCATGCGCACGACGACCTCTTTTTGCAGCATGAAATGCATGTCCGCGATCGCCGCACGGGACTGCAATAAGTGAAACAGCAGCGGCGTGGAAATGTTGTACGGCAGATTGCCGACGATGCGCAGCGCCGGACCCTCGGCCCGCAAGCTGGCGAAGTCCGTGGCGAGTGCATTCTCCACGCGCACGGTCAGACCGTGCGCGGCGCGGGCATCGGCACGCAGCCCTGCGGCGAGGTCGCGGTCGATCTCGATCGCATCGAGGCGGCGGGCGCGTGCGAGCAAGCCCCAGGTCAAAGCGCCGCGACCGGGACCCACCTCGACCAGATGCTCGCCCGGCGTCGGCGCCACGCTGTCGATGATGCGCGCGATGGTTCCGGGATCGTGCAGGAAGTGCTGACCAAAACGCTTACGAACCGGCATCTGGACTCGTGCGCGCCGTCAACTGGATCGCGAGCGTGAGCGCGGCATGCAGACTGCCTGGATCAGCTTTGCCGGTGCGTGCCAGCGCCAGGGCTGTGCCGTGATCGACACTGGTGCGCACGATGGGCAGGCCCAAGGTCATATTGACGGCGGACCCGAAGCCGACATGCTTGAGCACGGGCAAACCCTGGTCGTGATACATCGCGACGATGGCGTCGGTCTCGGCGAGGAAGCGGGGCGCGAACGCCGTGTCGGCCGGGACCGGTCCGCGCAGATCCATGCCTTCGTCGCGCAACTGGCTCAGGACGGGCTCGATGGTCTCGATTTCCTCGGAGCCAAGGTGACCGCCCTCGCCGGCATGGGGATTCAATCCCAGGACCGCGATGCGCGGGGAGCTCAAGTTGAAATGCCGGCCGAGATCCATGTGCACCACCCTCAAGGTGGCCAGCAGGCGCTCCCGCGTGATCGCTCGCGGCACCTCGACGAGCGGCAAGTGCGTCGTCACGAGGGCGACGCGCAGGTCGCCGGCTACCAGCAGCATCACGGGCAAGGCGGCGCGCGTGCGGCCCGCGAGGTACTCCGTATGGCCGCTGAAGGCATGTCCCGCATCGAGCAGAATGCTCTTTTGCACCGGCGCGGTGACCATGGCTGCAAACTCACCGTTGATGCAGCCGTCGCAGGCGCGGTCCAGCGTTTGCAGCACGTAGCCGGCATTACGCACGTCCAGCCGCCCCGGCACGACCGCCGCGGCGACGGGAATGTGTGCGACCCGCAAGACGCCCGGCGTGTGCCCGAGGGACGGCGCCGAGGCGTGGTAGAGTTCGACGCGCAGCGGCAATCCGAGGCTCTGCGCAGCGGATTCGAGCACGGCGGCATCGCCGGCGACGACCAGTTCGGCGTCCCAAGCTCGTTGCGCGAGTAACACGCAACAATCCGGCCCGATGCCAGCGGGTTCGCCCGCGGTGATGACGATCCGCGGTTTATACACCGCCGGGTGTTTCCGCTGCGCGCGAGCTGCGCACGCCTACATCTTGGATTCGACGAAGGCTTCGTCGCGCAAGCGGCGCAGCCACAATTCTGTTTCCTCGTCCGCCTTGCTCTCGCGGATTTGTGCGAAGGCTCGCTGACGCCGGACGTCTGCCGTGCTGTCGTAGGTACGCGTGCCGAGCATCTGGACGATGTGCCAGCCGTAGCGCGTCTTGAACGGCTGACTGATCTCGTTCGGCTTCAGGTCAGCGATCGCCTTGTCGAATTCGGGCACGAACGTTCCCGGTCCCGTCCAGCCCAAATCCCCGCCGTCGGGGGCGGAACCCGGATCCTGCGAGGTCGTAGAGGCGATGCCGGCGAAGTCCTCGCCGTTCTCGATGCGCTGGCGGATCTTCGCGAGTTTTTCGCGGACCGTGGCATCGTCGTCGAGTTCGTTCGGCTTTAGCAGGATGTGCCGCACGTGGATCTGGTTGATGATCACCTGTGCCTCGCCGCTGCGCCGGTCGTTCAGTTTCACGATGTGGAAGCCGCTCGGCGTGCGGATCGGCTCGCTGACCTCGCCCGGCTTCATCTTGGTCACCATGTCGAGAATGAACTGGGGCAGTTGGGAGCCCTTGCGCCAGCCCAGCTGGCCGCCATCGAGAGCCGTCTGGCTGTTGGAGTTCGCAATCGCAAGCTGACCGAAGTCCTCGCCCTTGGTGGCGCGCGCCGCGATGTCGTCGGCTTTCTTGGTGATTTCCGCGAGCTGTTGCGGACTCGCCGCCGACGGCAGGGACAGGAGTATGTGGGAGACGTTGAATTGATCGTTCGCCGCGGCGCTGTCCTGGCGTTCGAGAAATTGATCGAGTTCGTGCGGCGTGACGATGATGTGGGCGATCACGTCCCGCTGCCGCAGCTCGCTCAAGGTCAGCTCCTTGCGCATCGATTCGCGATACTGTTTGTAGTCGATGCCCTGAGATTGCAGCGTCGTCGGCAGCTGGTCGAATGGAATCTTGTTCCGCGCCGCGATCTCTTGCAGGGCGCCGTTCAGTTGTTCGTCGGAAATCGTGAGCCCGAGGCGCTTGGCCCGCTGCGCCTCGATCTCCTGCAGGATCAGCCGGTCGAGCACTTGCTGGTTGAGTACGTTTTGCGGGGGTAGCGCGACCTTTTGTTCCTGCAGGCGCTTGGTCACGGCTTCGACTTGGGCGTCCAATTCGCTGCGCAGAACCAGGCCATCGTTGACCACCGCGGCGATCCGATCGAGTAGCTCGCCGTGCACGCCAAGATCCCGGGTCTGTGCCTGAGCGGCCTGCCCCAGGAAGCTGGTCGTGCATATAAAAACTAATAAGGTCAGTAACTTACGCATAAGATCCAAGTTTCGCCACTAAGGTATGGAGTCGCCGGCGGAGTATCCGCTAATCGACCGTTCCAGGAAAGCATTCGATGTTTTTCCGACCGAGCTCAGGCCGATAAGTTGCAATTCCAGGGCGATCGACTGACCCAGAGACGGGATCGGGGGATTGGGGTTTTCCGCTGTCGGTGCCCCAGGGCGGCTGTCGACGTAGCGACGCTGGACGATCTGGATGCGCCAACAACAGCTGCGATATTCGAAGCCCGCGACCTGCTCGATCGTCTGTCTGTCCAGGATCGAATAGACGAGCCGGCCGACGGCGCTCCAATGCGCGGCGATCGGCCAGGCGATCGAGCCGTCCCACTGCTCGAAGGTTTCCTTCTGGTAGCGATACGCGAGATTCACGACGTGCTTCGCATCGGGACGATATTGCACCGAGATTTCGGATTTCTCCGTTTGGTTCAAATAGGGATTCCAGACATAGTCCAAGTTCACGGTCCAATTCTTGTAGGCGGTCAGTGACACGTCGCCAACGAGGTCCGAGGCGCCGAACACTTCCCCCGAGGAGCATGGCACGCCCAGTTGCGAAGCAAGGCTCACCTGCTGAACGTTGCTGACCGGCACCGGGCAAGGCAGGCCCACCCGTGGGACCGAAAAATAGCGGATCTGGCCCAGCGTCGCCGCGAGTAACTGCTGGCCGGTGTTTTGTTCGAACACGCGCGTCGTGACCCCCATCCCGAGCTGGTTGGCATCGCTGATGCGGTCATCACCGACGTAACGATTGCTGCGGAACAACTCCGACAGATTGAGGTCGGGGAGCGCCGTGTCGAACACCGGTAGATTGTCCTGATTGCGGTAGGGTACGTAGGTATAAACCAAGCGAGGCTCCAAAGTCTGGCTGGGTTGGCCGTCGGTGCCGGCGTCGCGTTCGAATATCAGCCCGGTATCGACGGTGCCGTAGGGCACGGAGCGGAATGGCGCGCTCTGCACGTGGTCGTTCGAGGGCAGGAAGGCGCCGGCATCGTTGAGGCTGTACTGGGTCAGATGCCAGCCGACCGTCGGCACGAAATAATAACCGGCCTCGCGGTCGACCCAGCGAAACTCGGGCGAGACGTCCATGCGTACTCCGGACGGCTCGGCGAGCGGCTGGCCATTGACCGTGTCGTCGAGGTGGCGCATGAAGTTGACCGCTTCGCTGGCGACCGAGAATTCGAACTTGCTGTCGGCCAGCGGGAACAGCCCCTCGGCGGCGATGCGCGGCACGCGCGAGTAAGGACGCTCGTAGGCGAATACGGTCGTGTCGATGGTCTGGAAGTTCTGCAACTCGCCCTGAACGCGCCAGTAGTCGTCCTCATACTTGAGATCCGCGCGGCGCTGAAGGAATGTGACACTGGTCTCTTCGGATCCGACACCGAAGTCCTCGAAATAGCTGCTGTCGCTGACCGCCGCAACGTCGAGTTCGCCGCGCAGCCCGGATTTGAAATCCGTCGTATTGACGGCATGGAAGAAAAAGCGGTCGTCATTCGCCTGGTTGTCGTTGGGCAGCACATTGGCATCGACTTGGCCGTGCGAGGTCGCGGTCAGATAACGAAACTGGCTTCCTAGTTCGACCCCGCGCGCCGACAGATATTCCGGGCTCAGCGTGAGATCGTAGTTGGGCGCGAGATTGAAATAATAGGCGACGCCCAGCTCGTACCCATTCGTGCCCGAGTGGTCGAGAATTGGCGCGAGCAGGCCCGATTTGCGTTCGGAATCCATGGGGAAGGATAAATACGGCGTGTAGAAGATCGGCACGCCCTTGAACTCGACCCAGGCGCCACGGGCAACGCCCGCGTGAATCACGGTGTCGAGGCTGATCGACGAGGCCTGCAGCATCCAATCCTTGTCGCCGACGGGACAGGTCGTGTAACGCACCTGTTCGAGCCCGATCCTGCCGCCGGGCTGCACGGCGATGTCGGTCGCCGATCCGCGGCCCGCCCGGTCGAGGAATTCGAAGGTCGATCTCTTGAAGTCGCCGCCACCGCCCTGGTCGTAGCTGCCCGACTCGCTCTGCACGCGCAGCAGCGGATCCTCGAAGTCGACGCCGCCGGTGACCGTGACATGGCCGGTCGACTTGGAGTAGGTCGCCGAATCGGCCGTGACGCTGCGATCGTCCTGCTTGACGACCACGTGGCCGTTGAGCACGAGATTCCCGTCCGCGTCCCAAGTAAAGCCGTCGGCATCCATGTTGATCTGATGACCGTCGGCGGCGAGTTCCGCCGGAGCCCGCGGCACATGATGCGGCGGCGCGGGGCACATGTCGCCGGCCCGCGCCCCGGCGGCCGCGAACAGGATGATCAACAGGGAAGCGGCTCGCAAGCAGGAGTCGGTGCGCAATTCGGTCGCCTTGGAGGGTCGTGTCGGCGCCCGCATTATAGTCGGTATACTCGGCGCTGCTTTAGCTTACGCGCGGGATACGGGTGAGACATGACGGCGGCGGCGAACGATTTGCGACTCTCGGTGCTGCGTCGCTGGGTCGAGGACGACCTGGGTTTCACCGCGAGCCTGATCGAGCCGGCCTCGGCGGACGCGAGTTTCCGACGCTACTTCCGGGTCACCCACGCCGGCGAGAGCTATATCGCCATGGATGCACCGCCCGAGAAGGAGGACCTCGGGCCCTTCGTGCGCGTCGCCGCGCTGCTCGCCGACATCGGGCTCAACGTTCCGCTGGTACTCGCGCGCCATCAAGATGACGGCTTGTTGCTCCTCACCGACTTGGGGACGCGGCAATACCTGCCCGCGCTGCTCGCGAATCAGGATGTCGATCGCCTTTATACGGACGCATTCGGCGCGCTCGTCACGCTGCAGACGCGTGGCGCAGCGTTCGTCGAAAAATTACCGCGCTATGACGCTCTGCTGCTCGCTCGCGAGATGGAGCTGCTGCCGGAGTGGTTCCTGGCGCGCCATCTCAGGCTCGAGATCGGCCCGGCCGAACGGGCATTGCTCGATCGGGCCTTCGCGGCCTTGACGAGCGCAGCCCTGGCACAACCGGTGACCTTCGTGCATCGCGACTTCCACTCGCGCAATCTCATGCAGGTCGAGACCGGCAACCCGGGCGTACTCGACTTTCAAGATGCCGTGGCCGGTCCGCTGACCTACGATCTGGTGTCGCTGCTCAAGGACTGTTACGTCGCTTGGGGCCCTGAGCGTGTCCGCCGGTGGGCGCTCACGTTTCGGCAGCGATTGATCGCTGGAGGTGGCTCCGCTGGTGTCGACGAGGACGAGTTCCTGCGCTGGTTCGATCTCATGGGGCTGCAGCGCCACGTGAAGGTTCTGGGTATCTTCTGCCGTCTTTATTACCGTGACGGTAAGTCGCAATATCTGCTCGATTTACCGCGCGTGCTCGATTACGCGATCCTGGCCGCGGCCCGCTATCCGGAAACCGCCGAGTTCGGTGCATACCTCGCCGGGCCCGTCGCGTCGGCCTTTGCCGCCGCGCAGGCGCGAGTCCAGGCGTGACCGTGTCGGGCGAGTCCGCGCCTGCGCGCGCTGCGATGATCCTCGCAGCCGGCCGCGGCGAACGCATGCGGCCGCTGAGCGATGCCACGCCGAAGCCGCTGCTGGTCGTGCGCGGCGAAACCTTGATCGAACGCCAGGTGCGCTCCTGCGCCCGTGCCGGCATCCGCCGCATCGTCGTCAATCTCTCGTGGTTGGGCGCCCAGATTCGCCACACCTTGCACGATGGATCGCGCTACGGCGTCGAGATCCTCTACAGCGACGAAGGATCGGTCGCGCTCGAAACCGCGGGTGGCATCGTGCGTGCGTTGCCGCTGCTCGACGACCCGTTCGTCGTCGTCAACGGCGACATCTACACCGATTATCCGCTGGCTCGGCTGCGGCTCGCGGCGGATGCGGACGCGCATCTGGTGTTGGTCCCCAATCCGCCGCAACATCCCCGCGGCGACTTTGGCTTGCGCGAAGGTCGCGTACTCGCCGAGGCGGCGCAGCGCGTGACCTTCGGATGCATCGCGCTCTACCGACACGCGATGTTCGCCGGTTGCGAGGACGGCGTACGTCCGCTCAAGCCCTTGCTCGTTCGCAGCATGGAGCATGGCCGCTGCACGGGCGAGATGTATCACGGTCTCTGGGAGGACGTCGGCACGCCGGACCGCTTGGCCGCCTTGAACCGCGTTTGAGGCGGGCTTGCGATACAATGGGCAATGTCCGACGTCAAACAGCCGGTCCGCAGCGGCAGCAAATACATGACTCCCCAGGGTCATACTGCGATCAAGGACGGCATCCGCGCGCAGGCCGCCGCCGCGCCGGCGAGCACGCTGCGCAAGCCGCCGTGGCTGCGCGCGACTTTGGCGGGCGGAGCGGGTTACCAGGCCGTCAGGAACATCGTCAAAGAACATCGGCTGAGCACGGTCTGCGAAGAGGCGAAATGCCCGAACATCGGCGAGTGCTGGAACGCCGGGACGGCGACGATCATGTTGATGGGTGCGGTCTGCACGCGCGCCTGCCGATTTTGCGCGGTCGACACCGGTAATCCGCGCGGCTGGCTCGATCCGGAAGAGCCCGACAACGTGGCCCGTTCCGTCGACTTGATGAAGCTGCAATATGTCGTGCTCACCTCCGTCAATCGTGACGACCTGCCCGACGGCGGAGCGGCGCATTATGCGGCCGCGATCCGCGCGATCAAGCGGCGCAGGCCGGGAATCGCGGTCGAGGCGCTGACGCCGGATTTTCAAGGTGTACTCGCGGACGTAGAAACCGTTCTGGATGCGGGTGTCGACGTCTTCGCGCAGAACGTCGAGACGGTCGCCCGCCTCACTCACCCGGTCCGCGATCCGCGCGCGGGGTATGCGCAAACCTTGAACGTGCTGCGCCACGCCAAGGCGTACCGACCCGACGCACTGACGAAAACCAGTTTGATGCTGGGACTCGGAGAATCGGACGCCGAGATCGAGGCCACGATGCAGGATTTGCGCGCCGCGGCCGTCGATATCCTGACGCTCGGCCAGTATCTGCGGCCGACCGTCAATCACCTCGACGTGGCGCGTTTCGTCACGCCGGCGGAATTTGACCGCTACCGGGCCATGGCTTTAGGCAAGGGCTTCCTCGAGTGCGTCTCCGGTCCGCTCGTGCGCTCGAGCTATCGCGCCGAGCAGGCGCTCGCGCGCAACAACGCCGGCCTAAACAATGCGGCAATGGATAGCTGAGCCCCCCGTCATTCGGCGGCTAGGGCGGCAAGACTACGAGCCGACCTGGGCCGCGATGCGGCGCTTCACCGAGGAGCGCGACGAGACGACGCAAGACGAGATCTGGTTCGCGGAACATCCGGCGATTTTCACGCTCGGCTTGAACGCAAGCCGCGAGCACTTGCTGACCCCGGGCGAGATCCCGGTGCTCGGCGTGGATCGCGGTGGCCAGGTGACGTATCACGGACCGGGACAGTTGTTGATCTACCCGCTGATCGATCTGCGTCGGCGCATGTTGGGCGTGCGCAGTCTGGTCGTCGCCCTCGAGCAGGCGGTGATCGCCTACGTCGCCGAACTCGGCATCAAGGCGGTGTCACGCCGCGATGCTCCGGGCGTTTACGTCGACGGCAAGAAACTCGCCAGTGTCGGCTTGCGTGTGCGGCGCGGCGCCAGTTATCACGGCATCGCGCTCAACGTCGATCTCGATCTCGAACCCTTCCGGCGCATCAACGTTTGCGGTTACCGAGGTCTCGAGGTGACTCGCCTGCGCGACCTCTGCGAGACCCGCGTGGATCTCGAAACAAGCGTTCGTGGGATCGAGCCGCACCTGCTGCGCGAACTTCTATCGCGGCATGAGCTATAGCGCCATCAACACCGCTTTGCAGGCGGTCAACTCGCGATAGATGTCATCGAGCTGCGCGCGGCTTTTCGCCATGACGACATAGGTGATCGCGAGAAAATTGCCGTCGCCGCTGGTCCGCAGGCGGATGTCGCTCTCCGCCAGCGGTCCCGCGTGCCGCTCGACGATGCTCTGGGTGAGAGCGCGCAAATCGCCGTCGCGACGTCCCATGACCTTGATCGGAAACTCGGACGGAAACTCCTGGATCGTCTCGGTGCTCACAGCACGGGCGCTCCCGCCAGTTCGCGCCGGTAGGCTTCGAAGGCCGCGTAGAGGCGCCGAAACGCCGGTCCCGGACGACCGTCGCCGACCACCATGCCGTCGAGCCGTGTCACCGGCAGCACGCCGCGGGTCGAGAAACTCAGCCAGATTTCCGCTGCGCCGCGCAGCGCCGATTCGCTCACGGGACCCACCTCGCTCGGCATCTCGAGGCGCTCCGCCAGTTCGGTGACCACGTCGCGGGTCGTGCCGGGGAGGATGTGAGAGCCGTTTGGCGGGGTATGCAGCGTCCCGGCCCGGATCACGTGCACTGTCGTCGAAGAACCCTCCGTCAACACGCCGTCCTCGAGCAGAATCGTCTCGAAGGCCCCGGCGTCCTGCGCGAGTTTCTTCAGCAGCACGTTGGCGAGCAGGGCCGTAGATTTGATGTCGCGGCGCGCCCAGCGGGTGTCACGCGCCGTCACCGCCGCAACGCCATTTTCGAGCAGCGATTCGGACAAGGGTTCGAGCGGGGACAAATAGGCGAACGAGGTCGGCGCGAGTCCCTCGGGCCACGCATGGTTGCGGCCGAACTCCGCGCCTCGACTCACTTGCAGGTAGAGGTGTACGTCCTTGCCCTCGGCGCTGTTGCGTCCAATGAGTTCGAGGAAAATGGCCACCCAGTCGGCATGGCTCATCGGCGCGGGCATGCGGATGGCGGCGAGGCTGCGCGTCAGGCGATCGAGGTGTTCGCGACAGCGAAATGGCCGGCCACCGTAGATTGGAATGACCTCGTAGACGGCATCGCCGAACAGGAAACCGCGGTCGAGCGGCGAAATCGTCGCGCTCGCGAGCGGCAGGTAGTGTCCATTCAGATAGCAAATCGGCAGCGGCACGCCCATGACCTCAGTTGAACCAGAGTCGGATCGTATCGATCAAGCGGCGCCACCATCCCCCGGCCGGATCGTTCGCGAGCGGATGCACGGGAACCGTCGCCAGGGAGAGTGCGCCGTTCGTGACCAGCAGTTGACCGGTCACCGTGTCGGTCGTCAGGGGAGCGATCAAGCGCGGTTGGAGCTGGACCGCAGTCTTGATGCCGGCCGCCGTGCCGCGCGGCACGGTTACGTACAAGTCGTGCTTGATGCCGAAATCGAGCGGCGAGGTCTGCGCCTTCCACACGCGGCTCGAGGCGAGTTTGTCGCCCGCCTTCGCGACCAGCGGCGTCTCGTAGAACGTGAAGCCGTAGCCCAGCAGCGCGGCACTGGCGTTCTCCCGCGCCTTGAAGCTCGAGGAGCCGAGCACTACCGAGATCAGGCGCATTCCGTCGCGCTGCGCCGAGGTGACCAGGCAAAACCCAGCGGAGTCCGTATGCCCCGTTTTCAGGCCATCGACGCTCGGATCCTTGTCGAGCAGTCCATTGCGGTTTTGTTGCTTGATGCCGTTGTATTCGAATTCGTGCACGGAGAACCATTTGTAATACTGCGGGAAATCGCGGATCAACGCGGCCGCGAGCAGGGACATGTCGCGCGCGGTCGTGTAGTGCTCGGGTGCTGGCAAGCCGGAGCTGTTTTCAAAATGCGTGCCCACCATGCCGAGCCGCTGGGCCGTGCTATTCATCAATTGTGCAAACGTTTCCTCGGTCCCGGCGATGCGCTCCGCGAGCGCGATCGTCGCATCGTTGCCACTCTGCACCACCATCCCCAAAATCAAGGTCTCGACCGGCACGGGTTTCCCTAGTTCGATGAAGCTGCGGGAACCCTCCGACCGCCAAGCGTGTTCGCTCACCGTGACGGGTTCATCTAGTTTGAGCTTACCGGCGCTCAGCTGCTCGAAAACGATGTAGGCCGTCATGAGCTTCGTGAGGCTTGCCGGTTCGAGGCGCGCAACCGCGTCCTTGGCCGCCAGCACTTTGTCGGTATGGAAGTCGATCACGATGTAGGCGCGCGCATCGACGTCCGGCGGCGTTGGAATCGCGGTGTCGGCGCGAACGGCAACCGCGCCCGTGACGGTCAGGAGTAATGCGGCAAACAAGAGACGGAACATGTTCGGCAGGGACCTCGCTGAAAGCTGCTAAGTGTACCGGCGATCAGCAACGGGCAGTAGCCGGTTACGAATCAATCGAGCGCGAGATGTGCGTCGGCGACACCGGCTTGGGCGAGCGCGGCAACGACACGATCGAATTCAGCGACGTCGGGTACGGGGCCGATGCGCACCCGATAGAATTTGCGGCCGCCGACGTCGCTCTCCCGCACGAACACGGTGCCGAATCCGCCACCGCGTAGTTTGCCCGCGAGCCGCTCGGCGTTCGCGGGGTCCGCGAATGCGCCGGCTTGAATGAACAATCCCGTCGCGAGCGGCGCGGGCGGCGGCGGCATGCTGAGCGGCGACAAGCCTGGCGGTGGTGTTGCGAGCGGCAGCGTGGGCGTCGTCGTCGCCGCCGACACCGCGTGCTCAGGCACGCTCGGGTCGATCGCCCGTACTTCGACGAAGGCCGTGCCGTTGCGCAACATGTCGAGCTTCGCCGCCGCCGTGTAGGACAGGTCGATGATCCGGTTGCCGACGAAAGGCCCCCGATCGTTGACGCGGACGACGATGCTGCGGCCGTTTTGCAAATTGGTGACGCGCACGTAGGCCGGCAGCGGCAGCGTCTTGTGGGCCGCGGTCATACCGAACATGTCGTAAGGCTCCCTGGTCGAGGTGCGTTCTTCGTGGAAGCCGGGCCCGTACCAGGACGCGACTCCGCGTTCGACATAGCCGGCGCTGGACGGCAGCACGGTGTAGCGCTTGCCGAACACGTCGTAGAACGGCGGATTCCCGTAGCGGGAGCGCGGCTCGACGCGTGGCACGGCGTCCGGCACGCTGTCCGGCGGGACGGGAGGAATCAGGATCGGGGCCGTCGCGGCGGGCGAGCCAACGGCTTCGGGTGCGCGGTTCGTGGGCGGGCTGGCGCAGGATGCCAAGAGCGCACACAGTGCGCCGAGCGCCGCCGCGACCGGCAAGGGCGCAGCCGCGGCGGGCGTCGCACGCTCGAGCCTCGACCTCCGCCTCAAAACGGCAACCGCGATTTGACGGCGCTGGCGAGATCGTAGACGGCCATGGCGTAGAGCGCACTGTGATTGTAGCGCGTGATCACGTAGAAATTCTCGTAGCCCACGCGCCAGTGGATGCCGTCGCTGCCGTCGGCCGCGATCAACAACGCGGGTGCCGTGACGGGCAGGGCGCTGTCGAAGCGAATCCCGTGCGCGCGCAGCGTGCCGACGGTCTGCGACAAATTGAGCTGGCGGCCGTCGAGGGTCTCGGGGTCGTCCGGCTCGATCGAGGCCTCGCTCAAGACCGGCTCGCCCGGATTCCAGCCATGTTCCTTGAAGTAATTGCCGATGCTCGCGAACACGTCCGGCCAATTGCCCCATAAATCGACATGTCCGTCGTGATCGGCGTCGACGGCATAGCGGCGATAGTTCGACGGCATGAACTGCGGCGCACCCATGGCGCCGGCATAAGAACCGGTCGCAGTCAGCGGATCGATCGCCGCTTCGCGGGTCAACAGAAAAAATTGCTCGAGTTCACCCTGGAAGAACTTCGCGCGCGCTGGATAATCGAAGGCCAGGGTCGTCAAGGCATCGAGCACCCGGTAGCGGCCCGTCAAGCGCCCATAATAAGTCTCGACGCCGAGGATCGCGACCAGGTATTCGGCCGGAACGCCGCTCTGTTCGCTGGCGCGCTCGAGCGCGGCGCGGTGCGCGGTCCAGAAGTCGACGCCTTCCTGGATGCGCTTCTCGTTGACGAAGATCGGACGGTACTCGTACCACAGCTTCGCTCGTTCGGCGGGCCGATTCATGGCCTCCAGGATCGCGGGCTGGATTTGCGCCGCGCGCAGCCACTTGCGCAGCCTGCGCCGGTCGAAGGAATCCTCGCGCACCATGGTCGCGACGAATAGCTCGACTTCCGGCCGGCGTAGGTCGAGCGCCGTCGCGGGCGCCGCCCGTGCGCCCAAGGAGGCCGTCGCCGCGAGGCCGATCGTCGCGACCGACAGCAGCGCGAGTGGACGGCGGTGCGCGCGACGGAGCATAGGCGGGTGACTCCTAGGATCCGATGAGTTTGCGATGAGAATGCAGGGCCATCAGAATCCCGAATCCGGCCAGCAGGGTCACCATCGAGGTTCCGCCGTAGCTGATCAAGG
>Ga0209208_10000611_pt1 | contig 47199 bp, 32 predicted proteins | sample S1TSphfallax_3_FD_187694 | JGI IMG/M metagenome (GOLD analysis project Ga0209208, IMG submission 187694) | Host-associated microbial communities from peat moss isolated from Minnesota, USA - S1T2_Fd - Sphagnum fallax MG (SPAdes) (version 2) | ecosystem: Host-associated > Plants > Peat moss >...
TCATAATTTTATGAGACCTCAAATTTGGAAGGCCCTCTACCCAAAACTCTCTCCAATACAGGAAGTTTAAGCCTATGTATTGATTCCATACCTTTCCTTTTTCAATTTGACATAGCCTTCTTAGTCATTCAAGAAACACTTTGCCATTGAAAGTTGAAGACAAGAATTACAAGAATTTAAATCTTATTCCTCCACACCCTCATCACCATTTACGATTTTTGTAAGGGAAGTTCAGGTGATTTGCCACCACCATTGCCACTCACGCACCAGAAGGCCTTGGCTGAACCAGCACCCACACTGGTACCATGGTAAAATCCAGTGTTGGCCGGGTACCTGGTTAGAAGGATTAGAACCATAGGTTCCAGTTTCAGTTAGTAAAAAACCAAACTGGAACCAGAACCAAGGCTTCAGGTTTTTTTCAAAGAACCAGAACTAGGATCCTGGTTTTTTAAGAACCAGATCTGGGATTTTTCACCTTAGAAAACAAAGTAAAACGTACTGGAACTGGGGGCTAAATCAGAGATTTACCAACAGTGAACCACCAATTTTGGTCCAGGTTATACTAAACTGGAACAAAACCAGGATTTTTATTATTTTGAATTGAATCCAAAAAAACCACTCTAATTTATCTTTTAGAATCAAGAGGTTCTTCATAAAGTCAATAACTGCCCAACACTGGAAAAAACTGGAAACCCCAAAATTCATCTAAATTGCTTCTACATATCATATAAATATCCCATAACTAGATAAAATCAGGTTCTCTGAGTCTAAATCTAACATTTCTTGGGTTTAATTTTGACCACTTAGAGGCCTCATTCAAGAAGGTGAAGGTACCAGTGTGGGTACTGGTTCACCCTAGCCCGAGTAGAAGTACCACTACCTAGTAGTTCTTTCCCCATTCTTGCCACATCCATTTTGGATTACGATGACACAAGCACAGTATAATAAGCCATCAACAAGAAGAAAAAGGAACTACAATTGCAAATAATGTACTCCAATCATCTGTACAAGGCTCAATGCGTACACCATTAAAGAGGTTGAAGCTTTGATATTTAGAAGGGATTGCATGTAACCATATATGGACAATACAAAACCTTAGTCTCTCATTTAATTAACTCAAAGCTTTAGATTCAACACCTAAACTTGTAATTTACAAAAGAGTTCTCTGGTGGGCAGATGACTCATTCTGGGAGATAAATGTTGGGCATAGCTTATCATGGGCTGCATGCAACCCCTACAACCTCAATGTCCAAAGTCTCTGTCAATGGGACAATGTAACTCTAGTGTTGGTCAGTTATTGAGTTTTGACCAGTATTGTGCCAATACACAGATCCAAGTCTTAAAATCAGCAGTTCTAGACTAAGGGATTTAGGACCTGACTTGATCAGAGTTAAATATTAAAAACTCAGTGTAGACTTTTATTTGTGAATTGTCAATCATGGTAAAACCATTGATACTTTCTACCCATTTGTTTTTGGTGGAGGAAACATATAGTGTAACCAAAAAGAAAGGAGTAGAAAGAAAAACTCCTGATTACAAATTGCTTGCAGTAGACATCCAAAATCAATTCCTGCAACTTACATCTTGCCAATTTGGCACTATTACAACCCCTTGGTGCTATTGTTAAGGGGTGATATTGTCCTAACAGAACATGATGCTCCATACCCATGTGAATCTCTAGATTGCACATACCTGTTAGTATCTTCTAGATTACTATAGTGGTAGCCTTCAAATTGTTGTCAAAAACAAATCCACACATTGTGAGTGCATGAGCTAATGGGGTTTGGCTTGAGGTTAGAGCTCTCAGTGTTTAGTTCGTCCATTGTGAGCTGCTAACCATCCCACTACCATATGAGATAATCCAAAAGAACACTTGGCTTAATCTTATAAACATGTTGACTTCTAGGTACAAACCAAGGATGAGCAATGTATGCCAAGTTGGCTTGCAACTACTTAAAAAAAACAGAATTTTGTGCAGAAAAGGGTCTATGGATATTTTTCTATAATTTTTCTCATTTTGTTCCTCTCTTACCCACGTTATGCCCAACCCAAGGATACCCCACTGAGGTTTTTGGCTCTCACTCATACATATGCGTACTCATTGGATTTGAAGAAAGGTTCCACCAAGATACCATGCAAATGTATCTTTCTACATGTTCTTATTTTTATAGCTCAAACCTCTTTTTATGCGTTATCAACCTTCAGCATTGACCCCTTATAGAGCCTAATACTAACAAGAACATAAAGCCTGCCATGGTGTAATCATTGACACAACAAGAATCAAATAGCAACTACCAATCTCTGCAAGTTCCCCATTATACACATTGTACAACAAATTCAACAAAACCAACAAACCAGCCTTCCTTTGCAGTTGAACTCTTCTTCTTATATTCATCATGCAGCATCCTACTCCTCCTCTCCATTGAATGCTTGCAACGTCCGTGGCCACCCATTGCTTGTTGTCAACTTGTTTCACATAATGCACAAACAAACAAAGTTTCCTACTCAAACTCATAAATCTTTTTAAAGTTGTTATTGCAACCACTAACAAACAGTGCTAACATAAAATCCGTTGTCTGCACAAAGAAAATTGATGGCCACTCAAAACAAAAACCAAAACCCTAAAACGAAGTTGTGTTAACATGAATGAAAAATCCAAATGACTTCCTATCCGGTCATAATAGGACCTCTTTGGGTTTCACTATTTAGACATGTACTATTATTGTTGAGGGTTTTTCCCATCACTTTGAATAAAAAATTAGTTTTAAAGATGATCATAGGGTGTTAAGACTTTGAGCTACAGATAAAAACTTTAATATTGATATTTCTTTTTCTCCTTTGTTTTTTTTCTCTCCATTTCTTGGGTGTTTTTTTTTTATGAAGTTTGGCAGAATTTCTTCACATTTTATATCATTTTTTTAGTTACAAACATAAGAGCATATGTAATATGTAATTTAATTTTTTTGTTATTTTTATGTTATTTTTATGACAATGTATAATACATAAGAAAAAAATTGATGGAATCCATGTTAGTTTGAATCAAATAAGAACTTTTGAAATCATAATTCTAAATTTTAAATATATCTATAACCACATTCACTTCAACCTTAAAGCCTATACTCGATAATGACCATGAATTAGGGAAAAAAATGAAACCATATCTAAAGATTTTGAAATACATTTTAAAAAAATCAAAACTTTACCCAAAGGATAACCATAACTATAAAGTATATAATAATCAAGAGCATATGTTCTTTTCGAAATCAATACCCACACAACATTAGTTCTGACTTCGTTGTCAAAAAGCTATAAATTAACTACCAACCAATTCTTCATTTTTTTATGACCAATTGAATTGATAATCACTTGAAATTGAATTGTCAAAATAACCTACATAGATGACCTAATTTTCATCTAAGCATGAAATATTTATAACATTTAGACTAATCATGACAATGTTGCAAGTTCATTGACAATAATAAGGTCATAAGTGCCCCCAACTACCTTGACAAATGTTTTTAGTTCAATGTAGTGGGTAAAGAATGGTCTATTGTTAAAAAATCCACCATTATGCATGTACTACATGAAATTCATATAACTAACTTTTGAGACTTTCAAAGCTAAATCCAATAATTGTCAAACTTGGGCATAACTTTAATGGAAGGTGATTGTTAACACATGACACTACACAATGATCAAACACATTGCCCATGAGGTTGAAGTGAAAATCTTCCCTTAAAGGCATGATGATAAGCCAAATCATCTTGTGAAATGTAGAATGGCATTACCTACCATAATTTACAAAAGTGCTTGAACCACGTAATTGATTAAAATAAATCACACAAATGTACCATATCAATGAAGGCACAATAGAAGGAATTGTGCTCTAGTTTCAATCAACAAATTTTTGTATGTCAGCCTTGAACAAGAAAAGAAAAAATCATGTACCAAAAAAAACATAATACTTGCGTATTAACTTTATGCATTAGCCAAAATGTGAAAGTTGTTCCTGAACAAGTGGTGGATGGTGGCTTTTGTATAAGATGTGTATTACACTTCTCATCCCATCATTAATTTGTGAAAACCACATTTTCATTATCCCACTCCTCATCTTTGTACTTGCCAACAATCCAACATTTCACATTCCAAATTATTGTCAACATTAGGATTCAAGACCTAATCTAACCAAAAGAAAGGGGTAGAGAGAATCTTTTGATTACAAATTGCTCTCACTAAACATCCAAACTTTGTGCAACAATTTCTCCATCTTATATCCTGTTAATCCAACACTATTACAACCCCCTGGTGCTAAATCTTAACAAAACATGATTCTCCATACCCATATGAATATCTAGATGACACATACTAGTCATTCTCTTCTAGATTACTATAGTGGTATCCTTCAAATTGTTGCTAGAAACAATTCCACACATTGTGAATGCATGAGCTAATGGGGTTTGGCTTGAGGTTAAAATTCTTAGTGTTTAGTTGGTCCATTATGGGTTGCTAAACATCCCTCTACCATATGAAATAGAGAAATATTTAGCTTAACTTTAGAAACATGTTGATTCTAGGTACGAACCAAGGATGAACAATATATGCCAAATTGGCTTCCAACCACTTAGGAAAAACAGAACTATGTGTAGAAAAGGGTCTATGGATATTTTTTTATAATCTCTTCCATTATGTTCCTCTCTTACCTGCATTCTACCCAACCCAAGGATACCCATTAAAGTTTCTAGCTCTCATTCATACACATGCGCTACTCATTGGATTTCAAGAAAGGTTCCACCAAGATACCATGCAAATGCATCTCTCTACATGTTCCTAATTCTACAACTCAGACCTCCTTTATGTGTCATCAGCCTTCAACATCAACCCCTTATAGAACCTAACACTAGCAAGAACATAAAGCTTGCAATGATTTAATCACTGGTGCAACAAAAATCAAACAACAACTATCGATCTCTGCAAGCTCCCCATTCTACACATCTTACAATAGTTTCAATAAAGCCAACAAACCTATCCTTCTTTGCCCTTGAACTCCCCTTCTTATATTCGTCCTGGAGCGTCCTACTTCTCCTCTCCATTGAATGCTTGTAGCGCCCTTCGCCACCCATTGCTTGTTGCCAACCTGTTTCACATAACATGCAAACAAACAAAGTTTCCTACCCAAACTCACAAGTCTTCTCCAAGCAGTCATTACAACCACTAACAAAAAATGATGACATAAACTCTATCGTCTCCATGAGGAAAATTGACGACCACTCAAAACAAAAACCTAAACCCTAAAACGAAGTTGTATTCACATGAGGAATATCCAACTAACTTCTTGTCCGATCACACTAGGTTTCCCAGCCAAAAAAAATATTTAATTCTTTTACAGTTTCATTGCACTTAGCCATATGGAGCAGTTCCATGTTGGCTTTGGCTGGATTGTGTTCCCTTATTGCTTCCATACGCCTATGTCAAATGGCCACTTTACAAAGAGGGTAACACAAGATTTACAGCAATGCTTAGTCTTGTTCAATCCATTGACCTACAATACTCTTTGGAGCTGGCCCTTCAATCCCATTCCACATTCGTACACAGGAAATTGTGAACATGCCACATATCTGCAATCTCTTTCCATAAACTGTCAAGACATTAAAAGAAACAGTTGCAATAAACATCCCAATGGGTAGCATCGCCATTAGGGTAGCTTGACTAATGACACATCCAATGCCCAAGTATAGCAGGAATGTGTTTCAAACCACTACATGAATCACTTCGCAAAACTGATAAGAACACGAGCATTCCTTGACAAGGAAAGAACACAAATTTAGGTTCACAGAACAAACCAGAGCAAATCAAGTCAAGGCACCTAGACCAACTTCTCTAATTGACAAGCCAAGAGTTCCAAATCCAATTCCATGTTCCAGGAACCACCCTCAACTAATTGAGCATAGGTACCTATTGTTGCTTCTATTAACCAGTTGGGGGTTGCACTCAAAGTTTTTACACTTTTTTTGGAAAGAGCCACCTTGATTTTCCTGCTCCTATCAATATAGTTCCCCTTTGAACTCAACCTTTAATTTTGTGAAACATTGGGCACTCCCCAAATCAGAGGCAAAGGGAAAGCTTCCCTTTGGACCACCCTACTTCAACTTTGGCCAAAGCATAAGTTGTAAAAGTATGGTGCTATTGGGAACACATTGGCAACTTGTGGAACCCTTTGGGAACATGATGAGAACACCCTGGGAACTTGATGAGAACCCACTGGGAACTTGATGATAACACAATGGGAATAGAAAAATAAAAAAAGATCCGTACCCACCACCCAAACTCAAAAGAAAGCAAAGTGCACAAGCCACATGCCCAAACCATATTGTAAATATAGCTATTAGGAACACATTATATATGTTAGTATATTTGTGACTCATCTATCTATGAAGAAAGGTTGTTTGTTCTGTTTATAATATTGAGACGACCCAAACAATAGCACCTCTTGCTGCACTCTGGTATCTGTGGATAGCCCTTGATGAGTGCAGGTGCACCAAGTTGGTTTCCTAATGTTTTGCCTTACTTACAGTGGAGAAGTTATTGAATATTGAACAAGTTTTTAAAATTGAAAATTCAATTAAATTACAAATTTTAGTTTTGGAAGGAAAAATTAGTTGGGTAACCAGTTAGCACTTGTGCTGAAGCACACACAAGCTACACTAGTATTAATTAGTTGTGGAGACTCCCCAAGTTCAATTTGTCTTTCTTTTGTGATGGGCAAACTTTGATTGGTCCATCACAAAAAGATTAATTAAGCTTTGGACAGTCCCAAAATAAATATGTTGTAATCTTCTCCTTTGGGCTGGTTTGGGGAGGTTATAAGATTAGGCTTTAAGGGTTAAGGATATGAGATAAAGTGAGGAGTTAGTGGGAACACAATGGAAATTTCATAGGAACACATTGTGATCCCAAAAAATCCAACACCCCCATCCTTGCCCCATAAGAAAAAAAATCAGGGCCCCCTGGGTGCATGCTGCCTCACCTCATTGGCTGCAAGAAAAAAATGTGTGCACTTATGTTCTTTGCCATTTTTGGCCTAGGCTAATGGAAGGTGCTATTGGGAACGTCTTAGAGAACACTCTGATAACTTGATTAGAAGAGATTGGGAACAACAAGAGAACAAAAATCTCACATACCCCCCCCTCCCGCCCAAAACCCAAAAAACTGGAAAAAAAACTATGCCCTCTTCAGCTTTCTCATTGGCTACATGAAATTTCAACCTAGACTTATAAACTGAGAGTACTTATTGAATTGTTAGTTCACTCGAGATAAGTAAGAAAACAAATTTAGACCACCAAATCCAGCAATGCCATTGGGTTTTTAAAAAATAATCAAACCTACACCTAACCCTATTATGCTGAACATTGAAAATAATGACCCCTTTCTTCAATTTCCATTGGTCCCTCTAAAATTCTCACAAACTTATCAAACCATATTACACAATTAACTGTTATTTCACTCAAGATAAGAACTGTTATTGTGTCCAATTCTGCCACCTCGTTCAGATGAATTATATTCCAACACAGAAAACTCTTTGGCAGAAGAATTATTTTCGGAATCTGCTCACCCATTCAGATGTCGGTTTATAAACCCACACGTGGCAGTATCTCAACGCTCCATGCCGCAGAATCGGCTCATAATGTTCTGGAACGAGCTCAGAATGCGCACTACGCCAAGTTCAGCACAACAGGTTTGCTTGCTTACCTCTGCCTCCCCGACGCTGTGCTCTCTCTCTCTCTCTCTCTCTCTCTCTCTGCCTACCGCGCGCGCTTTGCCGAGGCTCCTCGACTCTTGAGCCGCGTGCGGCATTCCCGCGGCATGATGGAAATGGCTTACATTTGCAGCAATCAAAGTAGCTGCATGTTACTGTGCGGTGGCTGTTCCGAGTCCATGACAAGTAAACTGCGCCCCAGCTTCCCAAGTGTCGTCGTCCAACGAGTTCTCAACGGGAAGAGAAAGACAAGTGTCGCTCGCCCATACCTTGCGTCCTTGGACACTTCGCACCAGTCCCTTGGCACCAATGCTCCATAAATATAGATGAATCCCGTCCCATTCAGTACTATTTACTGACTGTTGTGCGCACAGTTGTAAGCTTCATCACACATTGTTTTAGTTTACATCTCTTGAAAGGGTTTTTTTGTTTGTTTCTCTTATATTTCCGCAGCTCCAGAATCTTACACGGCCTAGAGTTCTGAGTCTGTTTTCGAAGGAGCGACGACTTGTGCCAGGGATTTTGAACAGGTGACAAGATGCAAGCTGTTAAAAATGCTGCTGCCACGACCAAGGAGAAGATTGGCAACGTGAATGCCAAGGTCGAGGAGAAGTACGATAAGGCCAAAGCATCAACAGATGAAAAGGTACTAGCTCTGCTGCAATATTCCATGTTTCCAAATCCGATCAGGAGACTGATGAGAGAGATTACTAGCCCGGCCACAGTAGTGCAGAGTATATAATCTTTGTGGGTTCTGAGTTGTGAATTGAGATATAAATGAGGAGATTTTGGTTTTGTTTCTAGTGTCTCAAGATTGATCAACATGAGGATTTTTAAAGTTTTGTTTTAGCAGACGTGAGCTTCTGTTTTCTGAATAGAATACCTTGCGTGTGAATTTATACAGACGAACAAGGTAATGGCGCATGACAAGGCAGGCAAAGAAGAAGCGGAGCAAAGAAAGGACGTCAAGCAGTCGCAGGCGGAGCAGGCCAAGGACCAGAAGAAGTTAGACAATCTGAATGAAAAGCAAGCTAACAAACAAGATATCAACGTCCGTCATGAAGTTGGCAAAGATGCTGCAGCCAAAGCGTACAATGAAGCTTACGAAAACCCGGAAAGCAAAACTGCAGGTGAGCTTTAATCATACTGTCGAAAATAGTTTTCTGATAATATATGCAAATCATGTCATATGTTCCTTCCTTTAATTGTTTTTCAGTGTTGTGGTGTTTGGCAAGTAAAATTATTTCTTGTCATGGTGATGGTTTTGGCCAAAGAAGTATTGTGTTTTGGGTGAAGAGTATTATGTCTTTGTGGTGCAACAAAGAGAACTAAGGATAAATTTTTTGTAATTTGGCAGTCACTGGAGCACAAGCGGGTTCTACTGTCCCAGCAGCAACAAATGCTGCACCGACTGTCTAATTCAGTTGCAGCAGCTTCTATATTACCACCATTAGAAGCTCAGTTTGTATAGCATTAGTGAAAAAAAGTGGCTGCTGGTTTTTCAGATTTGGAATCAAGAGATGATTCAAGCATGAATGGTTTTTTTTTCTCTCTTTTCTATTACTAGCTTGCTTCTGACAGAAGGTCAGTGGGAGGGTTAGCTTTAGCTGTGTTTGAAGATTTAACTTATATGCATAGCTACCTGCTTTTAAACTTTCTTGTACATGTATGGACAGCAGTGGATAATTGGAAAAGTTTGATTATTCAGGCTTGAAGTCCTTGGATTGTGATTTGTATGTTTTACAAACATGCACACAAGCAACTTCTATTTGAGTTTATTACTCTTGTTTCAATTGCAATGGAAATTTTGAGGACATCTTATTCCTCTTACTCTCTCCTTCCTAGCAGAGCTATCTTTCCATGCGGAAAATCGGTTGCAGAGTTTGAAGTTATCACCAGAACATGTTGAATAAAATTTGAATTTCCTTGGCTATGAAGTATCTTGCTGGAGATGTATACTTACATGTTAAAATATGGCACTTGCCCACAAATCTGGATCAGTCTGCAGGTTTGGCTGTATCAAAATTCTCATACTTGTTTTACCACTTACCAAAACAGAGAATTGCAGAATCTTCTTGTACAGAAAATCAGTAAATTTGTGCCAATTTGTGGGTGTGGTTGCTTCCAAACTCACATGCTTGCAAAATTTGCATATGTCTTTTACCAAAATTTACTTTTTGAACTGGTAAAATCTTCATAAACACATTGCAAGACTTGGTGTGTATATTTCACAGCAAGCAGGCTATTTGGTAATAACATACTTCACATTAAACCAAATCTGTCATTAAACCAAATCTGTTTTGAGATTAAGCAACCGATAACTGGTTTTTTTGTTATTTATCTATGTACCACCAACAAGTATCAAATCTGTATAAAGCTTTAAATAGTTTTACTAAGGCGTTTCTAAAACAAATTTAAGCCACATAATGAAATGAAGCTTTAAATTGTTTTGAGAAATCCTCTTCAGTAAACTACCACTTAATTGTTGGAAAAACCTCATAGACTTGTGCCTAGCTGTGAATGTGATCGTTATAATTAATCAATGCAATGCCTTCAATTTGTTTTAAAAGTTGCCTGAATAAACTATTACTGAAGTGTTGCATGTCTTTTGCACATGGCCTATGAAAGAAACATATAAATTTCAAGTAGCTTTTAAGAAGAAATTGAAGCTTTTAACACATGTTTTTCTGATTATACTGAGTGTAGAAACCCTAACTTTGCAACCTCCTCCCTCACAGTTGAGTTACTTGTGCTGCTTCTTTATTCATGCAAAAAGTTTTTTGTATAATTTTATGATTGGTAGGTGAAAAAGATTCGAAAATACCACAAGCTTACATACGTCACCACTAAAACCTCATTACCCAAAGATGTACATGCAAAACAACCATCTGGTTGGGTTTCCTTGACAAAGCAGAGAGTAACAGGAGCTTACAACCTTGGCTTATCTCCACTTGTTTACATTTGGTGATTGAGAACATCATCCACTTCCCTAAAATAAAGGGAGAAAGTCGGTCCGGATATTTCAAATGAAATATGGTAAAGAGTTTGAACTCATGACAACTGCCAACTCACCCATGAAACTTACTGTGATCCCTCTCCTTCAAAATGCTGATGATGGGAGAATCTGGGATATCATAACCAGGATGAACCAGCATTTACATTGGTACCTTCACCTTATTGAATGAAACCTCTTAGTGGCTATGTTAAACCAATTGAATCACATCAATGGGAGGGAGACAGCAGCGGACTTTCTGTTGTTCCCAATGTGTTCCCATCAAGTTCCCAAAGTGTTTTCCAAGTTCTCAACGTGTTCCCCAAGATGCTTCCAATTGCACGGCAGTTGTATCCTATGGTAAAACATGGAAGACCAACAAACTAGAATCTTTTATATTCTATGTGACAGACCCAGGCAAGGCACAAAACAACAAGCCCAGACAAAGCTCGTTGGGGGGTGGTTACCATCTCCCCCCAAGATATCAATATGGAAAGTAAGACAGGTCATTTGTCTGGAGCCTTTGTGTTTTACATAGGTGTGACTAAACTAGCCCTGTGGTAAGGATATATAGTACATAAAGACAAAGGTGTAAGGCTATGGAGCCAAGCCTGTTGCATCATATGCGCACACTACCTTATCTTGAATGTGCCCAGGGTAAAACCTTAACCTTCAATACATCCCCACAATTCACACTATGTGAATTGTTTAGCATTGCATGACTTCAGATGATGGTAGCTTTTTGTGACCTGGACATTTTTTTGGTGTGTTGGTTTGCAAAAATGTATCAAGTTGAGTTTGTTGAGTTTGTTCCCCTCCCCCCTCCCTTCATCAAAGGTTAAAATATGTACAGTCTATTGGCATGTGTATTGCTCTCAAGGTTCTTCTTTTGCACTCCATTACACTGGCATCTGGATCTTGTGGTGTACATGGTGTTGGATTTTTTACTTCGATCTCCATTCTTGGAGCCCATTACCGAGGTTGTTTCACCCAAATCTAGTCTCCCAAGGCACCTGCTGAATCAACAACCCAAGTACTTTCATTAAAACCAGATAGTGCTTCTGGAAGTACCAAACCAAAAAGAAAATTGAAGGCAAGAGGGAATTAAATACTGAAGTCTAAGACCCTTTGTCATAGCCACTCATGCTTTGTTTAATTCCAAAACCAGACCTTTTCTTCAGTTGATTGTTGATGGCTATCAAGCCTTTTGAAAGGCTTTGATTTGCACACACACTCTCGTCCATGTGGCAATGTTACAGAGTTGACATGCAACATCATCCTCAGATCAGTCCTACCACTGGAATTCATGCAAATGTAAGGAATCACCTGATTGCATAGTCAAGTATTGGAATAAATTCCTACTGTTATATGCAGGCAGCAAACAAATGCAGAATGTAAAAAAGGAGCATGTGACTGCTTGTATAGGTCTGGAACAAACCGTTACAAGAAAAATCAATATGGCAACCAACTCCACAGCCACAAATTATTCACCTGGATAACAATGTACACACCTGGAGAGCTTGAAGTGTTGAAACAAACCCAGTGAGCATTGCTGATACATTTTTCAGAGACATTTTTGGAAGCATTGGAAATGTCGGGTGTCCTGTAGAGGTAGGCACTAGGCACCTCACTTGCACCCCACAATTGTCTAGTCCTACAATTAGAAGAAGATGGTACCAGGAAGGAACATATGACAGCACCATCCCACAATTGACAACAAGGTTGGAAACAATTTTAGGTCATTTAGAATTTTGCTATTATTTCCATTGCTCTAGAAGTGAACCAACAACACTCACTAAAGGTCCAACCTCCCTGGAGCACAGATCTAGCTACAATGGTTCCATCCTACTACAATCATACTGACCTTGCCAAGTGCACCACGTGCTCAAAAACACTATCATAAAGAAGTTAGAATGTCCCATGCTTTAGTCTATATCAATCCAACAACATCAGCAAAGCAGATTAATGAACATTCATAGGAAAGCATGCAAGTCCAAAATGTGGAATGGTCTTACTCCATCGTGTGAACAATCCCTCAAAACCATCAGAAAGGCCAAAATTCAGTTACTGCTAGGATCAATTGCTTCATCTAAACCATGATTGTTGCTTGAAGTAGGTGTAGCACAAGTCACCATTTGTGCCTATGTGCAGCAAGGATGCCTTGGTGTAGTGCACAAAAAGTGCATTGTAGAATTTGATTAAATATCACTTGTCTCCTATCCTCTTGCCTTCTATAAACTGGAACAAGGGTGAAAACACAATGAACTAACAAAGAGGAAAAGTATGAGCTGAAAATTCCATGCAAAACACTAAAGCTCATGGCACCAAAGAATTATACCCTCCAGCATCGGTTCATATTTTGTGACATAAGGTGTGAAGATTAAAAAAAAATTAGTACTCATTTCTTTGACCTTAGATCAGGAAACAGAACTGGGTGATGAATCAACAAAAAATCACATGAAAACTACAAGAAGGATGTATAAATCATAACAATGATGTGCAAATGGGGAGGTGCCATGTGACAAGATTGGATGGTTCTAGGTCCTCTTAGAAGACCTAGAACCATGCAAGATGATCTTTGACATGATACTGATAGGGGGAAATGATAGAATGCTTTGATGCACCTCACACAGTTTAGGGACAACAACCTTGGCATAACAAGTTTGTTTGTTGCCTGGCCAACTTTGATAAAATTAAAGAAGGTCCTAAAATTGTAAAAAAGGTTTCAGAGCTGCTCAACTCACTAAGGCACCGTCTCTTCACCATGTCAAGGTCACCAATCTGCAGAAAAGAGCAACCCAATAGAAACCCAACAATGTAATAATTTCCATATCCTAGCTCATAACATAGAAAAAGTCACTGGTGACTTCAACAATCTTTAGCACACATGTTCATTAGCAAAGAGCATCATGCATCAAATCCAAACCTAAAGGTCCATGGTAATAACAATCAGATGTTTAGTGCTCATCATTCAAGTAGGCATACATAGTGCACAATGTCTACATAAGAGTGGGGTGCAAAAAGAGGGCTACACACCATAGTACCAAAGCACACAGAAGTAATGTTACTAACATATTCCATGTCAAGTGTTTGTGTACAAATTGAGGGAACTTCACACACACTCCATCAAAAACCATCTAACTTGTGCATGTGTATGTAGCCAATGTGCTTTCCTCTCAAGTTTTATTCACATTATTAGCCTGCATAAACCAAAATCTGTGAGATACATGAGATAATTTGGGACAAAATGTGCAGAAAATAAGTCCACAAATAGGTTTTCAAAGGTAGTATGAGTTAACTAACATGTATGCTAGCAACCTTTGGAGTCAATACGCCATGAGCTATCCTCATTTCCTAGGTCATGTACTATGGTATGAAAGCCAATGTCCCCAGGCCCAGGCCTTGCCTTCTTAGAAGACATTAAGGTTTGGGGTGGCAGATTATGTTAATTTCTTGACCACGTTATATGAGAATCTTCCAATGACAAACATACACTCATATAGTAAAGCACTCGATGAAAATTTGTAGTGTATGTTGAGGCCACCTTATATCCATGAATTTCCCTCCTATAAATTGGGAGGGATATTATGCCTCCTTCCCAAGGCAGGAAAAGAATGCCTTTTATACGTTTAAGAACCCTCCCACTATTTAGGAGTAGGCATAAGAACCCTTCAATTTACACATATCATGATCTACATAGGTTTGGTTCATGATCAATTTTGCCTTGTGCTTTACAATAGGTAAAGCCCATGGGTGGGCAACATTGCCAAAATGTGGGGCCAGACTCAACTATCGCCTCGTCCTAGGCCCCTTATTTTGAGAAAGCCCCCACACTACAGCTTTACCCTACACATAAATAGTAACCAAAATCTATGTTGAACGTGAATTTTGTAAGAATTGTTGAATCTACCAGCCCAGACCTAATATAATGGAATGGTCTTGGCCTTGCTCATTATGTAAGGTGCATCACCAAGCTCACCCTAATAAGCTCACCTTAACAGCATCTTTCCATAGCACATTCCATAGTGCTTAATAAGTTCTATGTCTTGGGGTTCAACCCTAAAGAAATATTAAGAAGGCTAGGACATATGAAACCACTCTGGCCCATCTTGTATTCCTAGGTTGAACCTCTGACACTAATGGACTCTAGAAATGTGCCAAGTATTTCCTAAGTTGGCAATGGGTACCCATGGCATCTTCACCATAAGGGCCCACACAAGGTGGAGTGAAGTGCAGGCCTGATTTGGGTAAAGCATATGGTGGAAGGCTCTATCAAGTGTAAAGCATTGGGCAGATTTTTATTTAATTTTTTTCCCATGATGCCCTTGGAGGTGTTTTGTTTGTTGAGTATCATGGGGGAAAATGAAAAACGGAAGTAAGAATTTTGAGAAACAAAACACCCATAAGAGCAAGCATTATATTTTCTAAATGCCCCACCCTTTGGAAAGGAAAACATTTGTGTAATAAGGTGCCCTCCAACTACACTAAAAAATTCCACAGAATGTTTTATTATGTTACAGAAAATAGCCAAGGTGTGGTGGAAGCACTGAAGCAATTTCTAACAATCAAAATGGCCTTACTTGAGCCCCAATTATCAGAGGTAACCAAACATCCTTAATGTCCATAACTTGCACGAACAAGGTGATGCAGATGAATTTTCATCCATAGACAGGATGGATGTGGATCATTTTTCATCCACATGCAACAACAAGCCACTGGCAGCTTAATATGTGTTATAAATGGGGGCATGAATGTCCAATTTACAAAGAGACATGTCAGTGAGCCAAGCCAGCCCCTAAGATGGTTATGCACCAGAGAACATGACTTTGACAGGATGCTCAATGCTCATGTTCTCTAATACAAAGAAGTTACAAACATGACTTTGAGAGCATGCTCAATGCTCATGTTCTTTAATACAAAGGAATTACACAACATGAGTTTGACAGCGTGCTCAATGCTCATGTTCTCTAATACAAAGAAATTACAAACATGAATTTTGATAGCATGCTCAATGCTCATGTTCTCTAAGACAAAGAAATGACAAACATGACTTTGATAGCATGCTCAATGCTCATGTTCTCTAATACAAAAGAAATTATAAACATGAGTTTGACAGTATGGTCATGGCAAAGAGTAAGTAAAGACATAACTAAGTAAGCACTCATGGGCACTGACACTTATTCCACACACATGATGAAAATGAGCAACCAGAGTCAGTGAAGGGTGCTAGAAAGGACAGCCTGCAGCCTCCTCTCTGTGGCGTGAAGTCTTAGCATACATGTAATGGAAAGGGTGTCTTGCCCTAACTGCATGACCTAAAAGTAACATATGTACATTACTGTGATGACAGAATTGGCAGGTGTGACTCACTCTGCAAGAAGAATAGTTGCCTGCAGCCCTTTATGACCATGCCATGGCAGCAGCAGCAGCAAGTAGGCTGGCAACCTGGCCAATAAGAGCTATGAGTGAAAGTTGGGCTTCACCATTTCCAAAACCAAAACCCAAAAAAACTAATTAAAAAGCCTTTTAACTTTGCTTAGTTTTTATTGACCCCAAAGTGCCAATAGGATGATAGGATTGGAACTTCTTCCCTTTGCTCTTTAACCTTAACCTTACTAACTAATGTGATGGCCATTGGTGAATGGGTCAAAGCATCATCAAAGAGGAGAGAGAAAGGAAGCCAAGTTTTTCAACTGGGTGTCTTTTCCAACATACTGTGGTTTCCTTCTCAAAAGATGAACAATTTTGAATTGTGGACAACATGGTTGTCCAGTTTAGCTATGGGTAGGCATTATTAGGGTTAATCAGGGTTATATGTTTTTTTCAGATATGAACATGCATAAGTGATGGATATCAATGGAATCACATTTGGTACTCATGTGATTATCAATATCTGGTATTGTGGGTAACAAGTGGATTGTAATTTTTATCTCAACTATTAACTTTGAATGTATGCCTATCTTTCTTTGAGGTAAGTGCATATCATTCATAATTTGCCCATTAGATTTTGAGGGTTCCAACTTCTAACACAAGTTTCATTTGTATTACCTCCCCCATAGAGGAGTGAGAGGTCAATGTGAAAATTTGATTTGTGCACTAGAATTGAAAACTACAAATGGCACAATCTATCCAATGAGCCATTTGGACCACCCACATTGATGGCTTCCCCCACACAGAGCATCAAACCTGATCTGATACCCCCATTATAAACCGGGGGTAATCATGGTTCTATTAATTCAAACATGGGTGCACCCACGGTTTATTTTATATTATTTTCAGGAGGAGCCATTTGATTGGCTCATCACCAATAATTTTGGAGCATGGGGCACTCCCCAACATAGAAGCCTATTTTGTGCTTCCTTCCCCCCCCCAGCCCCCTCTTTACAACATTATATAAATGGAAGTTGAACCATGGCCAAACCATATGGGATAAAACATAAGGTGCTATTGGGAACATCTCAGGGAACACATTGGGAACTTGATGGGAGCACATTGAGAAGAGACAAAAACCAAAATGTCCAAAGCTTGAATGTTGTTTTTGTGATGGGCCGAGCAAAGATGCCCATCACAAAAGAAAAAAAAATTGAACTTTGGGGGTCCTTGCAACCAACTAATATGGTTCAAAAAGAAATTAGGGGATGTTCCTCTTCACCTCCACCAATGACATTACCAAGAAGAAAGTGAGGCCAAGAGGAGATGAGGCCTAGAGAGGGGGCACCCCACTTGTGCTAGACAGACTGAAAAGCTGACACTCATTCTAAGAATCTAGACATGAAGCAGTTTAGGGTTCTAGGCTAAATAGAATCATGCCAAACTGAACCAATTTAGCCCTCCATTCCATATTGTTGTACTCCTGTGCTCAAATTTGTGGTCAAATGGAGGCTAGAGTGAGAGCTGCACCATCTCAAATTGGTTTTGCTTGGGGGATGCTTGGTTGACATAGGTCTGATATCTATTGCACACTATTCACCCAATTCAGTGTGAATAGAGTTCTTAATTTTTTCGTGTTTGGGGAGTTTATTCTGAATGCCATGCTTTTGAAATCTCACAATTTGTGTGCATGTTTTGATGTGTGTGACTTTGTTAGTTTTGATAGTGTTGAGGATCAATCTCGTTGTGCACATAGGTTTTCATTGTGATTTTGTTCCACCAATGAGGTAAAGGGGAGTTTGATGCAGATTTACTATTTGAGAGCCATTTACTGGTTCACCTTAGTTCCTTGTACTCACATACAACCCATCAAATCACAACTTTGCCCTAGCATGTTGTCATTATGGTGCAAGCCTTTTTGTCGGAAGAACCCATGTTGGGCCAAAACCCATATCATCATCATCATCATCATCATCTACTGCTGCTGAATCCTTCATTATGGAATCCAGGAATTCCCAAGTTTTATTGATGAGGCTCTGCCAAGTGTTGTTTCACACTGTGGCCTTGCCATTTACATTAAAAAGTATCTTAAGGCAAAAGAAGACTTATGGAAACTCAAATATTTCACCATGCAAAAATATAATTATCTAAAAATCCTTTAAGAGAAACCAAAATCTTTCAAGATATCATATCTCTATAACTAATCTCAAGTTCAACACAATCCAAAATATTTCCTTTCAAAAATCCTCATATAAAAATAGACCTATTATTATTACCTAGTAGGGGCCAAAATCCCTTAAGCTACTATACTCTATAATGAATCTAAACACAACATCCTTGCCTTGGTAGGCAAGCCCAGTAAAAAAAAAAAAAAGAACTCCCATCTGGAAGTTTATTCAATATCCCATATGCAAAGGAATAAATTAATTATTGACTTTGATTCACATCTGAGGTCTTTTGTGATTTTGCTTCTTGCACCCATCACAGGCCCGTGAGCTATGATAAGCCTTGATATCTTGTAATGTTCTGTTCCTTGACCTTGTGATAGTCCATCATGTGCTTCTTGTACCCATCAAAAGCACGGTCAAGAAGCATGTAGGAGCTATGCCAAAAGACTAATGAGAACCAAAGTGATTGTTTCTTTTGAGTACTGAAGTTCAAACTTCTCATTCATTTCTTTATTCCCAATGACATAATATGATTTCTATTTATTGTGTGAAATGTCTAAAACTTGTCAATCTGCCATTTGAAAGGCGTTCCAAAAAGGCAGCCATTACATCAAAAGGCAAACCCTAATTTTAGCTATCACAAAAAACATCAATAATACCCATCATTAAACATAACTATACATGGCATTCATGGTGTACTAGACATTTGGTCGGCGGTACATGGGTTCTATGTTTTTTTTTGGTAAATTCTGTGATATAGCCAAATTAAAGTTCATCTATAGGAAGATTTAGCCATAAATGAGATTGATTGAAAGTACAAATATTTAAGGATCCTTTTTATATTTTTCACTTGCCTATTTGAACAAAATATATAAATTCTTGCAATCAAAAACCCAAAAAACTATTTATAAATTTAGATTTTTGGCAAATTTTCACCGGTGAAAATAATGCAGCATGGGTTTGGATTGATGAGGACAACAACATTCCAGAGATCTTGGCATATGTACATGTTTGCACGAAAGGATTTTGTGATGTCGGGCATCAAGTTTTGGAGTGTGATCATGCATCATGATTGATGTGGAACAGCCTTATGGAAAGATTGGGGCAGGGTTAGGTGCAAATGCAGTCCTTGGATGCAATCCTTTGGAAGGGAGCTTTGTGATTCCGCAGTTGCAGAGGAGTTGGTTGATTTCCACCATGCATGTTCGATATGGGAAGAAAGTAACTAAATACTAGTGTCCTTCAAGAAGGCCATAATCAAATTCCAGCAATTTTTCTTCCCGAAAAAAACAAAAAAATTGCTTTGATGAATCAATGTTGGCCTCATACCATTCAAATGCTCTAGTTGCAAGTACTTCATTTTGGAGAAAATATTGGGTGTAGGTGATCAACTAAGAAGCCTCGTGATGCCCACCTTTCAAAAGAGGGGCCACATTCCAAGGAAATGGATTGGGGATAGTTGACCAACCAAGAATCCTCTTGCTACATGATGCCCACCTTCAATATGCAACCATAGTCCCTATGACATAAGGGACCACCCTTAGGGCCACTTCAGATGAGAGTCCAAGGTCCAAGACCAAAAAGTGGCAAATTGAAGCTAAACCTACATGGCACCATTCTGAAGGGGAAAATCAATTAATTTGGACCCCAAAAAAGACGTAAAGAGAAGAAGAGCTCATGATTTGAACAACCAAGATGCAAGCTAGGGCCCAAGGTAGGGTCCAACTCAAGGATTAAATTTTCCTCAAATGAGTCCAATTTATTTTCAGTTTTGTTTTATGTTTGAACTTTGAGAGTTATAAAATGTGTTTTTATTTTTTGTGGATGTGTTTTTTTGAGCCTCTCTCTGTCACATTCAAATATAGCCAAGTATGCATTACATTATTGAATATTGCACAATTGCAAATGAAAAAAAATCATTTACTTTTGGAAATGTCACAAAAGCAAAATTCTCTATATATAACCTATATGCAAGTCAAGAGTTCTAACATAATGGACTTAAAATAAGTGAAACTTACTTGTTTCTCCTTTTTTCATTTTCTTGTTTCTCCTTTTAACTTTTGAAATAATTATAGTAAAAAATGAATACTCAACGAAAGATGATGGACTTTGCAATCCAAGCAATTCCTAAAACACAGTCCATAGAACAAATGTGTTATGTATTCATTCTTATAATGGAATTTAAGATTTTTTTCATAATTTTGGAATATGTTATATCTTCAAAGGTTATGATATCTAAAATTAATTTTTCTGAAAAAAATGAAGTATATGATGAATTTTATAATTATTTATTGTGTCCAATAAAGTTCATAATTTTTCAAAGTTCATCACATATTCAAAATGATGTTTTTCATGACCAATATTCAATAAAATGGTTCATTTTTTTTTGAAAATAAGGCATAATTAACTTGGAGATGAAAAAAAGATGTGAACTGTAACATCATATCAATTGCATTTTTGGTACACCATAATGTTAAATCATGATGGGAACATAAACATCTAGGTGGGGAGGTTATTTGGTGCTACAAAAGTGAATCACAACTTTTCACTTGAAGATTTATAAATTTATTAAACACTAGATGTGAAATTATTATGAGGTTATTATGAAAGTGTGATATAAATATAATATGTAATTCAATAATATGTATTACTTGAATGCAAATACATACATGCATTAATAATATGTGACTTCTACCTTATGAAAAGACACTTATATGTTCTTGAGATTAACTTTTTGTGCTTTCATATGACCATGAATAAAATTTGTGATTCCATTATGGTATCAAAGCATTGTTGTAATCAATTTACATTTTTCTTTTAAAGTTTTCAATTTTTTCTTTTAATCTATTTGCATTTTGTTATTTCTTCAAGTGTAGGATAACCAAAATCGCATTATTTTGCAAGTCTCCATATAATGGGTAGCCAAGAACACAAAGTTTTATCCAAAAAAAATTTATTATTTAACATTTATATCTATTAATTTACCAAAATATTTTGTCATACAACTTCAATTTTTTTAATAATTTATATTAAATCACCTTTAATGAACAAAATAAACCTTTCCAAAATAAGATGAAAATTTATTATTCATAACAAAATTTAATAAAAATAATGACATTAGAATTATATATGTGTATAAATTAATAATTATCAAATTTTACATAATGTTATCACTATTTTTTAAAATAAATTTTACATAATATTATTTTTTAATAAATTAAATATTTTATTATCATATTAAAACTACGTAATTAAATAAATATAAAAAAACTTTTATATGACTTTTATTGATTCATTCTTTGTTTACAAGGTGGCAAAATATAATTTTTAAATTTTCCAAAATAATTGCATGTTGATTTTATATAAGTTTATTTAAGCAAAAATTTTAGAAAAAGAAAAAGAAATTTTCTTCAAAAGATCATTGTTATTCAAATGTATGAAATAAAAAAGATTCAAATGCATTTTCAATCAAATTATTTGAATTTAAAAAAAATATATCTGTGTGTACATTTTGGAAAAACCTTTAAGAATGAACTTTAATTTTTGTCATTTGGACAAAGTATGAAGGAAAAAAAAAATTAAAATCAGCTATTTTTGTATGAAACAAAGGATGATATGGAATAATGTTATAATGTTTCCCTTTTGTTAAATTTATCCCATATCCTTTGTCAACAAATTCAACTTTGTAAATTATATAATGAGATGAAAGAATATTAGTCTACACACAATACATGCACTAAATATATTCAAAATGCAAATACCACTTGTGAAGAGTTAATAAAAAAGGTTTCTGACCAAATAAATAAGTAGGATCATACTTACCTATTTTTTAGACCTATTTACCTGCCTAAACTTCTAGCTTAGGTTTTTAGGCTACCTAGTTAAATAGCCTAATTTTATGTTAATTTAAATTGTTAGAACTTTAACCCCGAAGGGGACATTTAATGTAAAGTTTGGGTTCTGTGTACGTCAAAATAACCATTTTTAAGGGAGGGGTATTAAATAATTGTTCAACCTATTTTTAATCACCTTATTATATTTAATTTTCTAATATATAAATACTAAAACCACCTATATTAATTATAATACATTATTTCAGATTATTACATATATTATATTATAATTAAATTGATTATTTGAATAAAATGTACCCTATTTTTGAACTAATTAACTTATAATTTTTACCCAACAACCAATTTATTGCACCCTATATTTTTACTCACATATTTTTTACTTTTTTCTATTAGTGCCCACCCCAGGGGCTTTAACTTAGGCAAGGTTCATAAGCTGTGTTAATAAATAAGTCACTATATTGTTAACATGGCTTTATTATGTTTTAACACATGTCTACTTAGTAAGTTAATGTTGGAAGTTAACCTAAGTTGTTTAGGGCTTTAGCCTAAGGAAGGTTCATAACTATATTAATAAGAAATTAAATATATTGTTAACATGGTTTTATCTGCTTAAACACATATTTACATTTCATAAATCAATAAATATTTATTATTTAATTATATTTTCCAATTATAGTAATTAAATTCATGGTAATAATAAAAGTCACATGGTTAATGGCATAAATTACTATGACTAGAATTATTATTAATGGCACAAGCCACAAGTTCAAATTTATTACTAATTTACAACATATTATTACATATTACTACATGTGACTTAAATTGCCATAGACATAGTAACATGTGAAATAATATATGTCACATTTTGGTGTAATGACAAGTGCCTACCCTAGTTTACTTAGCCTAGCCTCCTAACCTATTTACTAGGTAATAATAGCCTTTTCTAACCTACCTACTAGCCAATAAATGAATCTATACACTTTGAATTACAAATAATAGAGATGTTGCATGTCATTTAATCATCTATGTATAGTTGTAAATGCAATTGCAAAAGCAACTTGGTTGTCAACTGTCAATGGATGCCACCAATAATGAATAACATATACTCATTTTTCATTTAAACTTGTGGTAGTCACAAATTGTAGTTGCATTTACAACTACAATTGAAATTTGTCATAATGTAAATGCATATATATTTACAATCATTTAACACATAGGATTGCTATAGTTGTAGTCACAAAATGAGTTGATTTGGACAATAGTCACAAGCTAATCACAAACATAAGATCAAAACGAATATGAGTTTTTTAGTAGTGTTATCAAATCAGATATTCATTGGAATTTGGTATGGCATTAAACCAAATTCATCATACTTGTGCATGTTTCATTGTTGAGCTTATTTTCACATGTTCATAAAGACCATAGACACAAATTTGATTCCCATACCCAAGAGTGTGTATTTCTTGGCCATTTAGATGAATCCAAAGCTTATTATTCCATGCAAAAATTTGACAAATGAATAATGGTTTTTTGAAATGTTTTTGAAGACAATTTTTAAAAATTGCACACAACACCATTATTCAATGAGTTTGAAACAAACAATGATTTAATATGAAACCCAAGATTTTTCAACTTGTAATAGTACACAAGTAACTTTCTATCATTAGTCAGTTCAATCCAACAACTTGGAGCATGTCAAAGTTACCTCCTTCCCAAGCTACACCTATTACTTCTTTTGGTCCAAAATTTAAAATACACAATCAATAGACACACTTGGCCTCTCCTCAATCACCATCAAGTTTTCAACATGATATAATGCCGGTGCAAGACTAAAATTGTGAAAAAGACCACAAAATACTAATTTTAATGAAAAATTGTCCATGAAATTTTGCACATACAAAAAGTTATCCATAAGGAACAATTTTCTCCATCAAAACTTTCAATTTATTTTGAAGTTATGGGCTTCAAATCAAATGATATTAAAATATTCATTAATATATTATGCTATGATGTTGATGATTATGACATTTGTAAGTTGTAAAATGTTCTTTCGTTGAAGATGTGCTTGGCCTAAGTGTTTTTTTATCATTTTATAAAAAATAAAGTGGAATTTTTAAATTGATAAAAATAGTAAAATACTACCAAATAAATATTTTAATACAATTATTGTTATATGTTTACACAAAACCACAATTATGAATCAATTACATATTCATGGTTTTAATACTTTCTTTTATTTTTGAGGCTCAAATACCTTATATGTGATTTTTTAAAAATTAAAATAAGTGAAATCTCACATGATGTTGCTTTTGATATTACATATAATTTCAATTTCCTTAAAATCATGTACATCATAACTTACATTCACCCATCTTAAATATTTTCCATCCTTGGTGAATGGATATCAAGCACTACCAACTCCACAATGAGATGGGTAATAAATGTTTAATGGTGCATTTTATGGAGTAAAACAAATTTGAATGATCTCACTTATGTGTAGCTATCTAAAGTTCATGGAACAAGTTAGGATAGTCCTCTCCTTTCTTGACATTATTAGCTCCTAGATAGCTTTAGGGTTTAAGGTTGCAAAACCTTGGACCCAAGGTTGTCCATAGGAGTAAACTTCCTTTTAAAAACATTATTGGGTTCCAATTTTGGAATGGTCCTTTAACTTGTCCTTTGGCCCCTTAAGTTTTTTGAACTTCTTTGTCTTTATGTCACCTTTTCTATTCACACTTGATGTTAAGTTGATGTTAAATAGAAATCTAGGTGGCATCCTAAGTGGCATGCAATGTTAAATGGGTGATAACTTAATGTTAAGTGAATGTTAGCTTAACATGAAATTTTCATGACACGTAGGTTTTAAGTCCTAAATGACTAGCATGATGTTAGTGGACTCATCACTAAAGCACGTAACACCAAGTGTGAATGCACCTTTAGTAGAGAGAGGATCCTTAGCCTGGTTTGAGTAGATTTTAGCCTTTTTACTTTTAAGCTTGGAATTTTCAATGCTTATTAGTAGACCATTAGGTACTTTGGTCTGGAAAGTGAAGAAATTTTGTAATAATGCATTCTTACAAAATAGGGTTATTATTTTTGGTTGTTTTCCTTGTCCCAAAGGCAATTAAAAGCCCTTGCCCTCAAAATTAAATGTATTTTAAAAAACAGGAAAAGAGAAATTATATTTTCCTTGAAATTTACAGAAATTTTCATAACATGATACTCTTAGGGTTTTGATGATTGCATACCTACATGAGGGATGGGTGCAGCGAGCTGCAGACCTCATGTAGGTATTAGGATAGTCCTAATACCTATCATAGACACATAGACATGCCATGGAAACGGTACATGGAACATATGGAACATGGATATACCATGTATGGGTACATGGAACATGGAGATGCCATGGAACAATACGTGAAACATGGGTACATATGTCATGGAGGGGTACATTGGAACATAGACACTCCACGGAAGAGTAGATGGCACATGGACACGCCGTTGAACAATACGTGGAATGTGGTACATGTATCATGGAAGGGTACATGGAACATAGACATTCCATGTAAGAGTACATGGCACGTGGACATGCCATGGCATGATAGGTACATGGGCACTGCGTCCTTCTAGGTCTTACCTAGTCTAGACAACCTAGCTAACCTAGGTCCTTCTCCACAACCCTTGCAGCTACATCTTGCGCCTCCTGCGCCCTGAAGCTCGCGGACTAGCGTCGCCGCCCGCAGCTCTAGTTGATTTAGGTCCTTCCTTCCCGCAGCTTTCCTTGCATTGTTGGGCTGCGGGCATCCCCGCCTGCCTCCCTGCCACCTCGCTGGCGGCGGTCTGCTGCTCGCTGCTCCTGCTGCTCGCACTCCCGAAGCTTCGAGCTAGAATGCCAAGCACACATCGCGTGCAGCGGAGCGAGTGCCGGAGAAGAGGCACGACACTAGTGGTAGCAGTAGTGTGGCTGCAGTAGCGAAGCAGCAGTGCGAGAAGGAGGAGGAGGAGCAGCAGCAGCAGAAGCTGGTGGAAGGGAGGGAAGACAGCCGGAAGAATGGAAGTAGTCCTCGGGAGCGTGGCCGGATGGGCTATGGCAGGACTTGCAGGAGTGATAGCAGTGGGGGTGTACTACGCGCTGTGCATGGCAGGGGCGGCGGAGCAAAGAGGAAAGCGAGCAGTGGAGCTGGGAGGAGGAAGCCTGACACGGGAGCAAGTGAAATCACACTATCGCAAGTACGCGGCATTCTTCGACAAGCCGAAACAGATCGAGAGTCCCGGGAATGTACCCAAGCTGGTCGACACTTTCTACAACTTGGTGACGGATATCTACGAATGGGGTTGGGGACAGAGTTTCCATTTCTCGCCGGCCGTGCCGGGGAAATCACACCGGGAAGAGACGCGGTTGCACGAGGAGAAAGTAGCAGATCTGTTGAAGCTCAAACCGGGACAACGGGTGTTGGACGTTGGGTGTGGAGTGGGTGGACCCATGCGTGCAATTGCAGCTTACTCGCAGTCTCACATCACAGGAATCACCATCAACGACTACCAAGTTGCGCGCGCACGGAGTCACAACAAGAAAGCGCATCTAGATCATCTCTGCGAAGTCGTTTGCGGCAACTTCATGACGATGCCGTTCGAAGACAACAGCTTCGACGGCGCGTACTCTATTGAAGCGACATGCCATGCTCCCGTGCTGCAAGATGTGTACGCCGAGGTTTTCCGTGTACTGAAACCGGGATCTCTGTACGTGACCTACGAGTGGGTCACGACTCCGCAGTTCAGAGCCGACAATGCAGAGCATGTGGAAATCATTCACGGGATTGAACATGGAGATGCGCTTCCCGGACTGCGTAGTTACAAGGAAGTGGGTGAGATTGCCAAGGCTGCGGGTTTCCAAGTCTTGCAGGATAGAGACTTGGCTTTGCCTCCTGCTCAGCCCTGGTGGAAGAGACTGAAGATGGGTCGTCTTTCTTATTACCGTAACCATCTGGTGATTGCCCTTTTGTCTTTTCTAGGTATTGCACCCCAGGGAGTTGTAGACGTGCATGAGATGTTATTCAAGACTGCATTGCATCTCACTCGTGGTGGCGAGACTGGTATATTCAGTCCCATGCATCTGTTAGTCTGCCGGAAACCAGCTTGACCCCAAAAAGCGCACACACACACTCACATAGCTCCTGCAGTTTTGCTGATTAAAAGAGCTGATCGGCGCAGTGGACCCTTTACAGCAGAAGAGAAGGATTTAGTAAACTTGCTCCATATTGAGATCTGCGGTGGCTGGGCTACTACTCTATCACAGATGATGGGAGTATGATGGGTGGGCAGCATTTGTGATAGAGAGATGATCTAGAGATTGAGAGATCGAGACAGAGACAGAGACAAACAGAGACAGATAGAGTAGGGGGGCAATCAGGGGACCGGGGATTTGTTTTTCAAGGAAGTTTAATCATGAGGTTGATTGAGGGGAGGCAGAACATTTACTTTAGTACTTGTGAGCTCACCCATGAACAAGAAAAAAAGAGTTGAGGACTCATGGAGGCATAACAGGAGTTGGAGACTACTACACTCCCTCTCTCACCAAGGTGGGTTTCCACCATGAAAGAGTCAGCAAGCAAAAAGCAGCAGTTACAAGGTGAAATTGCAGAATGCCGGACAGACAGAAAAAAGCAAAACAGACAGACAGACAGAAGCAAAAAAAGTTTGTAGAGGGACAAGGCGAGATGAGAAGGGGGTTCTCTTAGGGCTCACTCTGGGATATGATTCTTTTTGGGAGAAGACACTCCAGGAGGAGCTCTTTGCTGCAACCTTGTGATTCCGGATGTAGTGGCATTTCTTCTGACAAATCTTGTATTATCATACTGACTTGTGTGACACATATTGATGACATCCTTTTGGGTATTGTCAATACGCCTTTCTTTCTGGCAGTAGCACTGTTTTTTTTATTTTTTTATTTTTGCCAGTATTCAGACATTCAAGACATTGATCATGTAAGTTTTTCCAGCTCTAAAATTATTGTTTGGTTGCTTGTAGACAAGGCAAAGCTGAATGTCATAGGTAGATTGGGAATCATTGATTTGGAATTTGAAAGTTTAAAAGTTATGATGCTCTTCATGAAAATTTTCAGGTACCACTACTAATGTGCTCACTACTTGCCTAACTTCCGTATCAATTGTTCCCAGTTGTTTCTGCTGCCTGAGATGGCTGAGGGACAGATGCAAATGTCACAGGCTTCTATGTGCGAGCAAGGCAATTGTAGATTCAATATATGTCTTGGTTAGGTGAAGGATGAAATGAGGATGTCCATCATGTGAATCTACAATTAGGATGGATTGTTGCTGCCCATCACCTGTGCTTGGCCTTTCTTCTTTTTGTCTTCTGGTTCTCTTTTATGTCTACGTGTGTACCTATTCCGCTGTTGATCTGGAAAGATGTTGCAATTGTGGAGAATGGAATGTAAGTGGTGTCAAAAGTGGCTGAACTAACCTGATTTTGCAACTCCACTAAAGCAAATGTGCCATGTTTGTTGATCATAGCCATATAGGTAATTCCTGATTCTTGACCCAATTCCTGATTATTCCAACCTCTTTAGCTTAACCTGTGGAACACTTGAACTTTGTTGCTATGCTCCATTTTCTAGCACTTGCCAGATCTTTCAGAATGCAGCATAATTTGTGCAGCAGCAACAAGGATCCCATGTTTCCACATTGTTGGTTTCAAGGTTTGTCTACGAGGAATTCATCAGGGCGATTCCTTGAGGCTCTGTAGATTGCATTTATTGCTATGTGAGACTTGTTAGTTGTCTCCAGGTGAAGACACTGTTGTCACTGAAGGCAGCTCATTGGCTATTGTTGTACATGTGTTGTTACCTTTAGAAATGTGAAGTTTCTGACAGTTGTTTGAGAATGAGCAACAAATTTGGCACAGTTTCCAAAGCCAGCTGCTTCAGAAGATGTTGGAGTGAGACCATGACTGCATGTTCACAAACTCTCTGCATGATATGCCAAGTCACAAAAGGTGCCCACAGGACTGTTAAGTCTTTGGTCTTGTCAGCTTGGTTGATGAAAGGAGCCTCTATGTGAGTTTGCAGGGAAGACCATGACAACAGATTGAGCAGTTTTGTGGAAGTTTATATACTCTTACATAGCGTCAGGGTCGAGCTTTGTGTGTCATTTGAACTCTGTGATGTCTTGCAACTTCTCTGAGCTTGGGGGAGTGTAGCAGACTGCTGGAATATTGTTCAGAGGTCTACACTCACTGGTCATTCAGATGTACTGCTTGTTCGCTTCCTGTTCCTGATATGAGAAGGTATCTACTGCTATTAGGTCAACAACAGATGGGAAGAGTACTGGTATTGTAGTGGAGAAGAAGTGACAAGAATCCCCATGTTACATGTTGGTATCAGTACATGGGTTGAACTTGCCTCCTAATGTCAGCCCTAACATTGGCTGGTTAAGTTGTTCTTGCTGCATCTTGTTGTTGAATCCCTCATGTCATTGTCTGCCACCAAAGGTGCCTGGGCTGCTGCTATGAGATTCACGAGGACTTGGAGATTAGGTCAGTGCGTCATTCAGGTGGGGGTTGTTGTTTATAAGCAAGTGTGCTGCAATATCTTGTGCTACAATGTTGCATGACAAAGATCTGGGAATCCATTTGAATGCCAGTGCACTAGACTAGACATAGTTGTGAACATGAGCAGAGAGCATAGTTTCTGGAGAGACAAACCATCCTTCAAGGGGTGAAAGGGTATCCAAAACCATTGTTTTCACCAGCAGCCTCTTAAGCCTCCCCTGCTTTTGCTTCAGGGATAAACCTAAGCATGGATCTGGAACCTGAATTGCCTTGCTATCTGATAGGTGAGCTCCAACTTTGGCTTCTCATCTTGATTGGCCCTGAAGCAGATTGGCTAACCTAATTACTCCTCCAGCATCCACAATCTCACGTTCAAATGTGGGATGCATGATACCTGCCACAGATCCTCCAACTTGGGTTCCTCCAGCTCTTCCTTCCCCATATGTTGCAGAAATTCCCACAGGTCCTGGTTCTGCTGTTGCTGCCCCTTGCCCTGTGACATCTGCTAGGCCTACCAGGCTGTACTCCAGGTTTTGGAGTTAGCAACTATCAGGGGAGCCAAATGCAAAGACTATGTTTTAAGCAGGGATGGCTGAGCCTAGCAGTCTCACAATTGGGCCAATGTAGCAGCTTCAACAGTGGCTTCAGCATTACCAGGGGAGGTCATCTGAAGCCAATGCTGCTGCAGGAGCTTCTTGAGAAAGTGCCACCAGGACTGGGTGTTCTTGTGTACATCCCTCTCCTTCAGCTGCCCAGGTTAGACACTGTTCTCCCACAAGAATCTCCACAAGGCACCTCATGGCTCCTACCTTTGCCATGTGCAGCATTGCCTCCTGGTTGTTAAGTGCAAGTACATCCAGAAGCTGTGCCATTTCGGCAGCAAGCCCTGGGATTTACAGATTTTGTCTGTCTCAATTGTGGGATGGTGCAATAACTCTAGTTACACCCTGTTTTATTTGAAACTCAAGAAGTGTACCTGTTGGAGAGGTGACTGAGGCACCACCCTCACTTGAGACACTGAACAGGGGACGCAATCCCACCCACGCGCCCAGATCATCTTTTCTGGGCATTTTTACACCCACCAAGCACAATGGTATGGCAGTTGCCCTCTGTGACAAGGTCATGGAGAGGATGAAAGACGCTCTGTGGAATGAAGCCCATCTTTCCAAACACTTGAGTAGCTTGAGGAGAAGCTAGGATACACATGGGCCTTGCATTGGAAATGCATGTAATCATCTCAACTGCCACAGACTCAAAGTTTCTAGGTTGAGGCTGTTCCTGTTGTGACTGGTTGTCCTCTCCTGCAAGTAATTGTCTCAGGTTCAACCCAGGGCCTGAACATTTCCAACAAGTGAATCTCCTGTAGGAGTAACCCTCATCAGTTGTGCTTTTCGAGCATCCATGCCTAGTAGTGTCTAATCTTTTGTCCTCCCAGGCCACAGGTAGTGATGCTCTTTTAGGACAAGATCCAGGTACCACATCTGCTTGAACAGAGGGATCACCCGAAGACATGATGTGAGCTCAGATGAAACCATCATTTGCATGGCAGTCAAGGATGATGAAATCCCACTGAAATTTGTATCCAGGGCAGACATGTTGCCATAATTCTGTGAACTCTAGAGTTGCATTCTCTTACTAAGATTACTGTCTTTCTTCTGATGTCTCCTGCATCATATCAGCATACTGTTGGGAGTCTTTTCATCTGTACCATTTTGAGGTTTTGAAGGCAATTCCAAAAGCCCTTGAAGACATTGAGTGCCAATGCACCAGCTGCATCTTTTTCTTGCTGCAATGTACCCATGTTTGACCAAATCTACAGTCCACCTCTAGTAGGATTTTAGCTTTGTTCCAGCCGCAGAGGTCCAGGTTGGCCAAGGCTTCAGAAGCCATTTCCCTTGCCTTTGGTAATAATCCATGCATGATCAGACTGATTAAAATCAGGGATGGTTCTGTCTTTTCCAATGGCAGCTTTGTTTTGTGCATTGTCTCCAGTAGCTACTAGGTTGGCTATTACCTCAGCAGCAGCTGCTCTGTCAGTTGAACCACACAGAAACAAACTGTAATTGTGGCTTAATCTCATGATTCATCTCTAAATGCCAGGGTGTGTCTCACCCACTTCACAGCTCAAGAGCTCAACCAGAGGTCAAGTACGACCATGAGATGCCTTCATGACATGGTGAAGGCTATGTGATGCTGCTGCCAGTGGATCTTACACTAATTGCAGTTCCCATTTTGGAGCAACTACCTCCTGTCTGCAATACACTGATCAGATCCTGAAATCCTTCAAAGCTATAGACTTCGATGCTTCACAGCCTTGCTGAAAACAAGGATGCCTTTGATCAAAGTTGTTCACAATTGGTTGGGAGAAATTTCAAAGATTTTGATGCTCCTTCTGCCATGGAATGCAGCCAATTGGCTCCCAAGCTGGAAGGATGATGCAATGACATATGAGCAAAATTGAGAAGAAACTCCAGATGGGATTGAGACACACTTGGTATATTATGAGGAAAACACATTGCTCCTAAATGCTGATGTTGCTGCCAGAGGAATGCATCAATGACTGACCTTCACCTCATTGCAAGGTTTAGGGTTTACCCTAAAGTGTCAGCGAAAGACAAAATACACTGAAAAGTGGACCAAATTGGTCAGCCCTGATATTTTGGGGTTAAAAGAATTCATTGAAACAAAAGTGCTTCATAGCCAAACAAGATGTGATAACAGCTGCCTGCCCTTGAAGCCATCAACTGCTGAGTCACATTAGACAACACCAAGCAAGCAAGCAAGCAAGCCAGCCAGCCAGCCAACAAGAACCTTTGAACACTACAAATATGAGGAGAATTACATGAGTGTATTTAACAACACATCTCCTTCATGTCCGACAACAATAGACAAACTAGAGAGCAAACTCCGATGACCCAAATCATTAAATTTGTCTAATTAATTGAACCAGTCTGTGGTCTGTGCAATCACCCCATGTGTCAACTCACTACCCAACTGATTTTTCCTTTGGTATGATTCTTAAAATTCAATATATGTTGCTGCACCATAGATCTAAAAATTACCTAATTGACTCGAAGAAAGAAATCCCACTTAGCAATGGCTTTCCAACAATACTTACCAAGAGCACACCCCAATTTCCCCAAAAAAATATTAGTTTTGATTTTGTCAAAGTTTCTTTCACAAAATTATTCAATCTTCAATAGCACACGCACCTTAGGTCTATAAACATTACAAAACCATCTCAGTGCATCCTCAAGGGTTTTCCAATGCTACCGATTGCAAGGTGGGGGTGGTCTCCATGGTTTGGGAGATATCAACATGAGAAACAAAACAAACAAACTACCTTCCTCAATATCAACATCCAGTTCTTTTTATTAAATTAAAAAATAGTCTTCTTCTGGTATTAAATTTCTGTTGGTGATAAGTTAGCCAAGGGGCATGGTTGGGATTGATAATTGTATATTATAGGTATATGGGGAAAACAACAAAAGCGCTATTAAACAGTTGAATATAAATTCCAAAATGTGTTCTTGATATTCATTTATTAATTTCTTTTCTCATTACAAACAGAATAAAAAAATAAATTTGGGAAACACTGACTTCAAGATTGAATAAAATTGGGTTTATTTTGGGAAGTTCACTGATTGTTTGAAATTGGGTTTAAATTTCCCATATCAATGTAAAGTTTGCAATGGATCGAATCGGTCGAATTGTAGTTGCAAAACTTCTAGGTTAAGGAAAAAAAGCTCTTTTCATTTGTGTAGGCGCATCCCAAGTTAAGTTCCATGAACTCATTGAACTTGGATGGCCGCTACCTATAAGTCGGTGTTGATTTTGGAAAATATTAGTTTGTAGGCAATTCCAAGATCAAGCAATCTTTGGTAATTTTGTATTACAGTTTTGAACTCCAGCTCCCTCGAACGTGGATGCTGATGAGTTTCCAGAAGTTTTACAAAAGTATCATGAACTAAAACTTGGAATCATTTAACATCATGAACTGAGGAGAATTTGAAGAACAATGTGATCCAACTGCATTTTAGAGTTTCAAGCCCATACAACAACAACAAGACTAGTACTTATTTTAAGCTCAGAATTTGGAGAATTGGATCAACATTGGAGTTAAATGCCTGATCAGATTCTAATTGATAGAAGAACAGAAAAAATGAGGAGGAGGAGGAGGAGGTAGTAGATGCTGATCGATTCTAGCTTCCCTGGAACCTGGCATGTGCGCAAGATTTTACTCCATCCTCCTTACAAATTCCTGAATCATGAAAACAGATTAATAAATTTTCTACTTTATAGATTTAAAATCATCACTTGAATCTTTCCGTATGAATAATCCTTTGGCTGTCCACAATGAACCATAATTCTTGACACTAAGGTAGTCAAAAGCCAAATCTTTCAGTCTTAGGCAAAATGCAATGTCAACCACAACAGAAAACAAAATTTAATGTAATTAATGACATCTAGAGATTAAGTAAGGGATATCATGAGGAAGGTACTTACTAAGGGCATCTTATCATTATGCTGCTGCTGTAATCGCAACAGCTTTCCACTATGTTTTTCCCAACTAGCTGTGCTCATAGTCATCTCACAATTCAACCTGTCAAGCATTGATCAATTTGCAAGAGCGGTGAGTCAAATTATGACTCTCCATAAAATGACATCTGTCTTCTTCTTTTTTCATGAGAACTTGTGGTCCCATAGTTCCTAACATGATTAACAACATATTTTCAACGCTCTTGCAACTCTCCTATGGAAAGTGACTGTCCCTGCAGCAAGAAACAAAGCTATAAGTCTGTGGCTTTCCATTAGGCTGTTGTGATTACAACACAACCTAACGGAAATAGACCCTAACACTGGAATACACAGGGAGAGGCTAATACTTTATAGCAAGTTGTTTGACTCTTTTAGAACTTAGGTGTAAGAGGACTCTTAAGGTGCCTCCTGTTTTTGAGGACTACAGCTTTACTGGTAATGTGATTTAGATGCCCTTCAAATACACCAGGAAATTTCTTCCATGTCCATGTGGCATCGATGGCCTGAACCAACGCCTAGAGCTGCTAATGTCGAACAAGTACAATGTAGCATGAATTCCTTTTGGCCATCAGTGGTAATTCAGAGACATAGGCTTAATTTTCATATGAGCTGAAGATGCAATGCCAAATGTTTCATGAAAGAAGGTAAAGAAACCGATCATACATTAATTGCCAACATTTAATTGTGTCAATCTTTTTTGCATCATAGCAACAAGAAATGGTCCATTCATCATTAGCATTTGTATTATTCGAAAAACATCCCTCAAATATGCATGGTGAGCAATAGGGAGCTACTAGAAGGTTTTTAGTTTTTGCTTGCTTATCTTTAGTAATTAAATTAAAACTTGCATACAATCCAACAAAAAATACAAAGAGTGAAAGATTTCATATTATACAGGCATTCAACAAATAAAACTTAACCATCACACCAGTTTTCCCATCGTGGTAAATGTATGTAATATCTTCCACTGCAGTTGATAATGAAAGAAACCTTGTGCAACATTTGGCTATATCTTCAGCCCATATCCCAATAGAATTGATGAACTACATAACCTTTAAGATGTTATGAAGTTTTGAAAAAAAATAATACAACTACATACTGATAATACCCTATCCCTTTAAATTGTCTTTCTCTCCTTTGCTGCATCCTGGTCTGAAATGTATCTCTCAAATTGTGACTAATTACACAACCTTTGGACCACTCAAAAAACCAATTGCTTCAATTACCGAAGATGTTCTTAACATCTTGAGCTGGTTTGAAATCGGCAATGATGTAACTGAGAGCTTGAATCAGGTTTTGAACATGTAAGAAACTTTCACACCCATTACAACTGGTGGTTCTTTTTTTTCTATTCAAAATTTTGTGATTAATCCAATGTGGCAATTATTCATAAACTGATAGAGCCAATTTTGGCTATTAACAAAATATGAATGGAAAAAATCCACTTGAACCATGCATAGAAATCTGGTAATTTTTTTTAAAAACTAATTTTTTCTTATGAATTTTGGGATTTTTTTTTTAAATCATTGAATTTGTGGGGGGGGGATCCCAAAAAATTAAGCATGTGGCAAAGCTTGCAAATTGCAATTGAGAGCTTTCTATTGTTGGGTATTGATTTATTAATTAAGGAATATTGCTTTAAATGTGTGCTCATTACACCCTCTTGTTTTTTCATCTCTTTTGCATGCCATGCCAAAAAAGCATTACAAAAATCAATATGCCATTTCTTTGATACCAAAAACAATTGGGATTGTATCTTTGCACGTTTAGAGCAGGTCCACCACCACCAGTGCATAATAGCTTGTAAAGAGTGATTTGGATGAAAGTCAGGATTGAAACACCTAATGTGATCCAATACTCTCCACAAGGGCTAGCAAAGAAATATGATTGGCTTTGCTTGGCCCGTGTGGTGGCATTTGATTAATCATCACTCTACATTTATCAGGATTTGATGGTTATGGGTATGAGTGAATGAGGAAATAACTTGCACACCATTTGGAATGAAATACGTTGCGCACTATCTTGAATGTGATAGACACTTTGGGGGTGGGGTGGCAAGGGGGGTAGAAAGCCACAAACTCGGGGTGAGTATCCATATGCCCTTATCTTGCACTCTTATCATCAGACACACGCTCTTAGTTGTTGAGCTAGGATTTTTTCTTGTGGTGAATTTTCCCCACTTGATGACCAAAAAACAATGCCCAGAGTGACCATATTTCAAGCAAAAAAAAGTTGAGTTTGTCATATTTAGACCATAACTTCTTTTTTTCAGATATACCAGGGTTTGAAAACAAATCTACTTTTCTCTCTGACCTCTAGCCAAATTTGGCTAAGTCCTCTTGTGGATCATATTGCACAATTGAAAAAAAAAAAAACCATGTGTTCAGCTACTTTTAAATTAATCAGAACATTAAATAGTTATCTCAGCAGAAAAAGATCCTCAGGAACCAGTTTTTTTCATGGACAAATTTAGTCATTTTTTGGACAAAAATTTGATTATTTTTTGGAATTTTTTTCCTAGTGTAAATTTGGCTAATTTTGCTAAATTTGTGGAAACTTTGCCAAAGCTTCAACAAACAAAAGACCCCCCAAAAAAACCTTGTATGGAAGTGTTAAAATAGTGCAAAAATTTGGCCAACTCGGGCTGGCGCTGTTTGTACTTACAGGGAGACACATCTTCAGAATCCAAGCCCAAAAGTGTGCAATGCTGCAAATATTAGACCTCTAAGTGCGTAAGTGTTGAATCACTGGCCTCTCTACCAAAGTGGAGATTCTGGAAATGCACCCATAGGCATGAGTTTCTATGAAGAATGCATGTGCGTAAAAGGCACACCCGGGAATAATAATGTACCTGCCCCCAGGGAAGGGAAATGAATGGTGTAAGTTATACCATGTCTTTGCTTAGTTGAGGAGAAACCCTTGAGCACTGTAAACAAATGTTGGCCGCTCAAAAGGCCATGATGCCCGTCCCCACAGCTTGCCCCAACTGCAGCAACAAAATGCCTCTGTACACTCCTTTGCCGATGAAGATTTGCAGACAAAAACACTCTGAAACTGGTTGGGCCTGCAAAAGTGCACATGTTACTAGGCCCTTCCAAGAGAGGAGGACCACTGGTATGGTAGGAAATGACTCTCTCTCTCATTAGCCAACTACAATGATGGTGAGAGTTAAATAGACTCTCTCTCTCACTTCTTAGAAGCCCCAGTAGCAGGAAATGACTGTTTCTCATTAGCCAACTACAATGATGGTGAGAGCTAAATAGAGACTCACTTCTTAGAGCTCAACTAGCAGCAGAATTTGACTCTTTCTCATTAGCCAACTGCAATGATGGCAAGGATGGTGAGAGTCGAATCGAACTCTAGACTCTCAATTTGTACATTCCATCTTTTCACATTCATGGGTGGGGACGGGGGAGAAACTAAACAGTGCACACCCGATATGCTAAATAGGTACCAATAGAGGGCTGCCATTGAGCATGTTGTACAAGATATTAATGAAGACCTCAACCTCTGTCTTGCCTTGCTTGTCTGTGGGAAAGGGCAGTGTTTTTTTCTCATAAGTTTACCACCCAGTTTGTGTCCCATTTTGCAGGTGGGGGTTGTATGCATCATTGAGAAGAATATTTTCAATTTTTTTTTTGTGCATTGGCAAGTCAGTGTTGTTGAATGTTTTAGTAAAGTTGGGTGTGGTGCAGAATGAGTGTGTCTTTGTTCAGACTGGGTCAGTAACAAAAACTCTTTTTTTTTTAATTTTCCTTTCTGAAGTGGCTGACAAAAAAACCAACTTGTACCAAGACTTTTATAATGGCAAGACCAGTGGAATTTTACAAGCTGGCAGAAATTTAGAAGTCTACATACATCCAACTAAAGAGGAGAGGAGAGGAGAGGAGAGAGGAGATATGCTGTTGTTGTTGCACATGACTCAATCTGACCACTTTGCTGCAGTTGAAGGATTCTCCAAAGCTGCTGGAATCTGTTCATGACTTGATGCTCTCTCTCTCAACACATTATATAGGGCCACAGTGAACCAGCACCCACCATGCAGGATGGATGGATGATACATGTGAACAGAAAAACACTTTTTCATTGCATGAAACCAGTCCCTTAGCTAACCGCAGTAAAAATGTGGTTAGTTATGTACAGTGCCATTATAATCCAGATTACCCCACCTAACTAGTAGCCACCATTGAATGCCTTGCCTACTTACCTACTACACACATAGTAACCACATACCCACTTATGTTTCCTACCTCCTTACCTATGGTACTTATCCACTTCCATAGGTAGTTACCTAGGTAGTGTGAGGTGGAAGTAGGAGGGTCTCAAAGATAAGTTACTAACTTGGTAAAATGATATATTAATTGCCCCTACCCTGTAAACCCTGTATACAGTTTGGGCAAGCTTGCCCAATAAATATCAATTTTGTCTAGAAATTAAGTTTGGAGGCTCTGTCCAGGTTATCAATATGGCATATATATTTTTTTTTTAATTAACAAAAGTATATGCATAAAATATAATTAGCAATGTATTTTTAACGAGTTTTGTTTGTTTCAAAGCATAATCGAAAATTCATTTCACAAGACACACCTCAAGTTTCTCCAAAAAAATCCTTTGAAGCGGTAAGAAATGATGGATTACCAAAAACATCAGGGAAATACCCAAAAAAAATCTTAAATTCATAGTGAACCTTCTCTAGAATCATTAACTGAAGTTAGCATAATCAAATTTTTTTTAATTTTAAAAATATACACTTTGAAAACCTATAAGAAGTTTTGGTAATAGAAAATTGGTAGAGAAAAACTAGTGAAAGAATTTGATAAGGATAAATCCAATACTAAAGAATCGATAATGACAATTTTGAAAAAATGTTAATCTCAATGTTTTACTTATAGTTTTTGTTCAAAACTAAGTTAAAGTCTACTTTAGCCTTTAACATATTTTTTACTTGTCTCCTCCTACTTGCCTACTAGAACATGTTTGTTGGTGTCCAAAACCTTGAAGTTTCTACCTATTGGTCAATCCCTTCTCTTAGAGAAGATTTTTTTTTTTATAATTCGTATTATAGCAAGCAAGCAACACCAGCACCCAAAACCTTAGAGATTAGAAATGCTTAATGCTAATTAGGCCTCTTTCCTTTAGAATATTAGAAATAATTCTTTTGACAATGTTTGTTGCAATTAACAATCAACTATGGCAATTCCAAAAGTTATATTGATGCTCATTACTTTGAAGTTGGTGCTCGTTGGTCAAGCATTTTTCTTTCAAATAAAAAAGAAATTATTTTTGTGTTCATTGCAACAAATAAGTAGGTAACTTCAAAAGTACCACAAATGGCAACATGGAAACTAATTGTGCGAATGCTCATTTATTGGAATTCAACAACAATGTAGAGTGTTTGTCAATAGGTATGTGAAAGTTATAACTATTTTCCATTTCTACTTGACATCTAAAGATTGCATTCTTCAAACATCAAAATTTTGACCCCACTCCCCCATCCCATTGTTTTTAAAACTAGTTTGTAATCAATTACAACCTTGTTGCAACACACCCTCACTCTTGATGCTTATCCCTTGCTCATTGTCTAGCCTCTCTTTGAGTTGTTGCTATAAACCCAAGGTTAACACTTCTATACCTTAAAGGATCTACTTTCAATCCTACTTGGAAGTCGTTGTGAAAACAATCACATGTTTCATTTACATTTGCTATAGACCAAGTTGAAATGAAGTTAAATCTTGCACATTTTTATTTGTTTATTTGTGAGCTACTTGTTTAATAATTATCATCATATTTGTTACTTTCGTGGCCTTTTTCATCCTTGTCCTTTCATTTCACGTTTCTAATTTCTTTTGTTGTTATTTTCTCCATGTGGTTTCTTCTATAGGGTATTTACATATTGATCAAAAGTCACAATGTGTGATTTGGAATAATCTATTAATGGTTTTTTGCCTCTAATATGTTTTGCAAGTAAATAGGGCAAGGATAACAAGTTGTGCATCCTCATGGTTGCTTGGGTCACAATTGGAAAGATTTAAAATTGAATTACTATAACTTCAATAGGATTTGCCAAGTTGATTGTAGGCTCATCAAATTCTTCTGTCCCATCTTACAAACCTTTAATAAAGTTAACTATGTTCATCCAATTCCCTTAACCCATCTTCTCCAACCCAAATAGGGGGTTATCATGCAATTCTACATAACAACAAAATTGTGTTGCTAACATTCTGGAATTATTTGTTGTTATAATTCTTAGATTAGTTCCAAATATATTTAATAACTTTATTGTAGAAGACTACTCTTGTTGTTGGTTTTCATCAACTCCATCATTTAAATTGTAATCCTCCTCACCTTTCTTGCTATGATTTTATGTTGGTGTTGTGTAAATGAAGGATTAGTTTTAACTTCCATAACCTTAGGGTTTAAAGGCCATATTTTGCAAACCCTAAATCCAAACTTGATGTTATGCTTTGTGAGTGATTGGTCAAAAACTTTGTTCACCCATGTAACCAAAATGATTTTATTTAGTTCCATGTAACTTCTTTTTACCATGGCTCCATCCCTTTCTTTCTTAAATGTTGTTTTCAATGATTTACAGCAAGATAATTTAACAATTAGAATGTGTGTGATGTAGGAGAAAGCAAGGTGATCATAACTAAACCAAAGTCTTATGTTTGCTCTATTGATTTTAAAGCAGCATGGAAACCATCCACATCCAAAATTAACAAATGGCAATTGGTTCTAAATATACCACTTGGAACAAACCTTTTAAAGAAAGATAAATAAATAAACAAAAAAAATCATCCATGTTTTTTTTTTTGCTTTATCATGCATGTCCATGGTTTGTAAAGCTTGATATATTCATCTCAAAGTATTTCACCTTTGAGGATGTAAAACCTTGGTAGAACTCCACTTGTAACATTTAGTACACAATGTAGAATTAACTATTCCCAATATTTGATAATGGTGTTGTAAACAACTTGGTTTGAACCTTTTTTGGCCAAAACTCAAGCTCTTGACTATCTACCTACTTGAATGTTTGTTTGATTAAAATTTTATGCCCAATTTGCATTGTAATTTTTTTGAATGTACAACATTTGCAAGTTTTCATGGAATGTTTTACAACATTCTATAGTCAACCTTATGCTCTACAAACTTTTAGTCCTTCTACATTTTGGATGTTGAATTCTAGATGTTTCTATTTGAAATAGTACCACCAAGAGTTCCTTTGTAGACAATTCCAAAATGGGGTACGCCTTGTTTATGTGAATTTATCAATTTTCATTTTCAACTATTACAAGGAAATTGACAAGCCATATTTTTGCAGTGTTAATGTCCATGCTACTATTGTGTCCTCTTCCTTTGTCATAACACTTTTTAACCCCAATTTTTGTGAACTTGTTTCCCCATACATATGGTCCAAAAGGGAGGTCACATGCATATGTTCCATGACCAACTTAGCCTCCTCGAAAAAACATGCACCTCTTTTAATAACATCCATAGCTTCTTCCAAGACCTAGTTTGTCCATTTCCCTCTTATGTTTTTTGATGGCACCTTATTAATTTGTGGTCTACTATGTATTGTGTTTGATGTAGGTTGAGGTGGGATGTTCTCTTTGTCCAACATTGGTTAGTCTAGCATGCTTAAGTATCACCTACAAAGGATATTCAAATTTATGATGATTCTTTAATTTCTAACCCAAGCTTTTAGCAAGTGGGTGATGTGCCCAACTATTGATATACCTTTCTTTTCATGTACACATCCCACAAAACCAAACAATGAACAAGGGTAGGATATGCTAACAATGCAAATGTTTTTAACGGTTCGATAAAAGAGATTAGAGCATAGAAATTTAAAAAGTCCTCCCATACATACTAAATTGAGCTATTTGGTAGATGTGCAGGTAAGTAGTAAAAACAGCTGTTACCAATGTACCCTAAACCCTTACCTAGTAGTTACCTATTTTCCTAACTTTCTCTACCTATATATGAGACTAATTTCCTACGGAATTGGTTACCAAGGTGAAACCAAAAAATTATTAACTCAGATGAGGTTCATCCACAACTGAGTACCTAATAAGAGGCAACCATTCAGTGGATGGTGTGCTAGTGGGTGCTGGTTCACTGTGGCCGTCTCTCTGACCTGTTGTAGCCTTCTTTTGGAGGATAACCGGTCCACCTACCTCATGAAATTGGGGGAAAAAAAAACACTGGTTTGCGGAGGATGGTGAAAGGTGCCGCAAAGCCTACCACCTGCGAGAGAAGAGTGTAATAAATATGATCTGACTGCTGCTCCCTGTTTTTCTGATTGGCCAATCATAATGATTAGTCCAAGTGGTTGGCTATTAGTAGTCTCCCGATTGTTTGCAGGCACAGTTTTAGTTTTATGGGTGAGAGTGGAAAAAAAGTAAATAATCGAAACTTGGTTGTGAGTTGAAATATTTTTGCAGGGTCACATAATAACCATCATGGCTGGAGATGCTCTAATTATGTTAGTATGGCGAGTGCTTCACAATGAGTCTGACCGCTGTTGTGGAAGCTGAAAAATTGTAGCTTATACTGAACTAGTCACTGGTTTTTAGTGTTTGCCATGGTCAACCTTTGCTTTGCTTATGGACCTACACTGTTAACTTGATTGTATTCTAATCATGAAAAATTGTAGCTTATACTGAACTAGTCACTGGTTTTTAGTGTTTGCCATGGTCAACCTTTGCTTTGCTTATGGACCTACACTGTTAACTTGATTGTATTCTAATCAGCAAGTTTTTTGGCATGCTACGCATGTCTGAAGACAAAAAAAGAAGCTTAATTACACACAACTCGGTGATTTACAACTTTAGTTTTGCACTATCGTGGATTCATTTTCTCACTGCATCATTATCCTCGCAACAAGGAGATTTTGTGAAAGTGGACTGTGTAGTTTGAACTTTGGGGACTGCGTAGTTTGAACTTCCAGTTGAATGGCTTCACTGTGTTTTGAGCTTGATAAAAGCTAGTGCTGTTGACACCTGCAGTTGTCTCACATTACTTGAAATGGTTTGGTGCATAGTTATCCTTTTTCCTTTTCTTTTTTCAATTTTTTCAATTTACCTTCTACACTGAAAAGGAAGTTTTTTTCCAGTTTTTCTTGAAAATGTTTGGCAAAATAGCAAAGATTCACCACAAAAAAAATCACCTAGGTTACGTGTAGTGTTCTCTATTTCTACAAGTTTATGCAAATGTTCACCCTATTTACATCATGCCTAGCAAAACACAAGGAATTTGGGTCTTTCTTCCCATATCTGAATTCTGGACATGGAAGGTGGTTAGTTGCCAAACTTGTAGTAAGAGAAGTAAAAAACATGGACTCCAAAGTAGGCAATGAAATTAGCTTGTCAAAGTACAGAATGATGTGATATGATGTATCTTCACATGCAAACTTATTTATAGTTAGTGAATGAAATGGTCTGAATTCAAACCAGATCTAGACATTCTGTTTTGAAAGATCTTTAGATTCTTAAACAGTGCCCCAAAAACTCCCCCAAATTTCATTTCATGTGTATATTCTATTTTAGTTGGTAGCATTCTTCATCAAAAGAAATAACTTCCTTCTTTTTCTACATTTGTCTACATTTCTTGTGCTCTTATAGGTCAATGACCAGAAGTGTCAGCCGAATTCTCTCTTGTTTGAATACATTCTGTTTCCTCATCACGGTGTTGGGCTGGGTAGGCAACAACTAGATCCTCTCTTCTTTTCTGTTTTGCTTGTTGCATTGCAGATTGTTGGCTTTTTAGACAGATTTCTGATTGCTCAGACTGTTGTCTCTAATAAGTAGTAGCACTTGCAGATCATAACCAGCTACCACAAACATCCCACATTGTTCGGTGGTGTTGTTCTGTTGTCATTCCTGCTACATGCACCTGCCTCTTATTGTGTTTGCCAGCTTTTTATTGGTACCAAAAGCCATAATTCACTCCCCTATGTATGTGGCTAGAAATTAAAGTAGCAACAGATTCCAGACCACCCAGAATGTCATTCAAACCCTACCGCAAAGAATGCTTGCTTTTAACAATGGGATTTTGGTTATTTTACCATGTAGCACATCAGTTATTGACTTGAGTGTCTGAGTTTCTGTTTTCTTCTAAATTGTATAATATTCATTGAAGTGGTTCTAGACAATTTTTTCCTCAGCAAGTACCTATTATGTCAAAAGTACCTTTTGGTTAATTCTATTAATTAGATGTCGTGCCTCCCAAGTTCCTTTTGTTTGTTGGTGCTCCAGTCCATCAAACTAAAAAACCAACGAAAAAAAGAGAAACTGTGGAACTTTCTTTGTGAAGATATAGTGCTTCCCCCTTTGACTTAAATATGTAGGTGACAGGGGAGAACTTTAGACAAAACCATTAGTCTCTTTAGAGGATACCCAACAACACTCTCTTCTGCACTCTCTCTGTGCCCATTTGCATGCATCTCCCAAACCTTTGGCTAGGCTAGGCATTTTCTCATGGACTCCAAATCAAAAATTTACACTGAGTAGAAATCTCATAGCAGGGCTGCACAGAAATAATGCAAGACCTCACATCCCCTCCACCATGTGTATTTAGAGGCCACATTATAGTCATGAATATCTCTCTGAAAAAGGGCAAGGAGCCTGGATCTTACACCCACTGCAAGAGTAAGATCCCTCTCACTCTCAAGGAGGAGTGAAAATATCCCTCCATCTCCTACACCTCCCCATATACATATATTTTGGTTGATGACAACTTTCATGTGGTGTGCATTATAAACCCACAAGTGCAGAGCATGCCCCAATTGTGGGGGCTAGACTCGAGTCAGCTATCACACCTTGTCATCGGTGCCTTATTGTGAGAATGCCCTCACCCTTGGGCTTCGTTGTGCGTGTAAAGCATGGGAAGAAAGGTTTTCTTCTTCTCTAGAAGGGCATAGACAGCAAGTTATGAAGCAGGATCTTTGGGGCTTTGAAATGAGAATCATTTCCAGAATATTCATTTCATTTTGGTAGGCATTTCATTTTCAAAACACTAGGCCTCTTTTTTTTTCACTTTTTCCCTTTGAAAATGTGTTGGGTAGCCTATTACAGATAGTTTCACAAAGAAAATGAAACACAATTATGCCTGGTCTGCACATCAGATCACACTTGAGAAGCAAGTTTAAGCTGCCACCCAAAGCACAGGCACTTATTTTGGCTCCTTGGCATCATCACAAAAGGAGTGGCCATCCGAGTCAAAGGGATACTTATTTCAAGAACCAACTGCTCCTTGATGAAGGGTTACCCTACACTTTAGACACTCTTGCCAAAGTTTTGGAACCCAAAGAAGAAGAACCCTGTAAATAAAAATGGCTGATGGGAACCCCATCCATCAAAAGTACAAGGCAAAACAAAACACAAGTAGACACAACCGAAAGAAGAAACAAAAACAAACAATCAACTTTAAAATTAAAAAAAACTGGTAAAGACCCAAAGAAAGGGCTTCCAAGTCTTTTGAGGGTGGGAAGTTGGTCGGTGGCAGGGAAAACCGTTGCCATCACTTATTGCCCTTGTTATTTGCCAACAACAATGAGGAGGAGAGACTTTGAATGGCCTCTCTATAAGGAGAAGAGAGACATCATTCTTGACTTTCCATTATTCTTTGAAAAGCTCTCTGGGTTGTGAAATCATCCTCGTGGACTTATTTGCTAAATGTTGCAAACTTTTCAGCTGGCAAATGAAGCTGTAAATTGCACATGGGTCTTTTTTTCCTCTCTCTACCACTGATCACACACACACAACACAGTACATTTGCTGTTTCAAAAGGGTTTTTTTCTTGCCTCTCTGAACCACCACCACCACCACCACCACCCATGATCTTCAGTTACAGCCAGGAGGCACTAAGTCTGAGTGTTTCACTAGAAATGAACATGGAAGACATACCGAGAGCATAACTATGTCCCACAGCTTGTGCCCCTAGGCCATTAACCTAGGCCAAAAATGGTACAAAACACACGTAAACATTTTGAAATTCTTGGCAGCCAATGAGGTGTGCAAGCAGTTGCCCAAGGGACCCATTTATTTATTTATTTATTTATTTTTTGGGGTGTGTGGGGATGGATGGTGTTGAATTTTCTGGATTTTTTTTGTTCTTGATGTGTTCCCATCAAGTTCCCATACATGCTACCCCAAGTTCCCAATGTGTTCCGTAAGTTCCTAACATGTGCTCCAAAAAAGGATATGGAATATGTGGTGCGTGTACAACAACCCATCTGCACCACCATGTGGTGGTCTAGAGAATGAATTCAGAGAAAAACGGTGACCTCAACATAAAATCTAGTTTGTGGAAAGATTTAGTGCAATCAGAAATTCACGGAGTATTACAATTTTCCAATAAGGTTGGGAACAGTGTTTTAAAAGCCAGTTTTGTGATTTAGCTACGGTGTTGATCATACATAAAAAGGTTTAGCCAAATTTGGCTATAAATAAATTATAAAAGTAAGAGAGCATCCTTCTATATTGTTGGCTACATAACGGGAAATTGATGTAAAACTCTAACAAGTTTCTGGATTTTGGGCAAGAATGGCAACAGAAGAAAGCCCCCAAAAACCACTGTTTTCATTTCCTCTGTTGATTGGGTTCTGTCTACTAGCAGCCAGCTTTTGCAGCCTTTTTTTTACTGGCAAAATCTTGCTGAATAGTGAAATTATAAATGAGAATAAATCAATAATGAAGTGATTTTTTGAGGGTTTCAATTGTCAAGAGTCCCAAAACACAAAGAAAAAAAGTAAAGATAATTAGATTTCTGTATTTGGTTTTCATGAAGTAGGCAAAAAAAATAGAAAGATGATTCAAGATTTGCATTTCGTATCTAGTTTATAGCCATATTTGGCTAAATCTTCCTATCGAATGATGATGATTGTCACTTTCACTACATCTTCCTCCGTTACATGATCACCACTTTTCCTGCATCAAAAAAATTCATTGAAGAAAA
>Ga0209208_10000612_pt1 | contig 47180 bp, 46 predicted proteins | sample S1TSphfallax_3_FD_187694 | JGI IMG/M metagenome (GOLD analysis project Ga0209208, IMG submission 187694) | Host-associated microbial communities from peat moss isolated from Minnesota, USA - S1T2_Fd - Sphagnum fallax MG (SPAdes) (version 2) | ecosystem: Host-associated > Plants > Peat moss >...
CCATCCACGGAGATCATGGCACGCGGGTTCTCATCAGTCTGCCCAAGTCCACGTCCACACACCATCTTCTCCTGTAAACGTTGGAACACCGCGCCCATGACCGCCTTCCGTCCCAGGGTTCTCGTCATCGACGACGAGCCCCAGATCCACCGGTTCCTCGGTCCCGCCCTGGATGCGGCCGGATATGAGGTGGAGCGCTGCGAGACGGCGGGCGAGGGCCTTAAGGCGATTGCGAGTCGGCCGCCGGACGCGGTGATCCTGGATCTGGGCTTACCCGACATGGATGGGAAGGAGGCCCTCAAGAAGGCGTTACCCGACATGGATGGGAAGGAGGCCCTCAAGAAGGCGCGGACCTTCTATGGCGGGCCCATCCTCATCCTGTCCGCCCGCGACCGGGAAATCGAAAAAATCCAGGCGCTGGATCTTGGCGCCGACGACTATGTGGAAAAGCCCTTCGGCGTGGGCGAACTTCTCGCCCGTCTTCGGGTAGCCCTGCGCCACAAGGTCTTGAAGGCGGGCGGCGCCCCCAAGATCGCCGCGGGCGATCTTGAGATCGATCTTGTCCTGCGCCTCGTGACCCGCGCCGGCGAGCCGGTGCGTCTTTCGCCCAAAGAGTATGAGCTCTTGGTGCGCCTTGCTGAAGGCGGCGGCCGCGTTCTGACCCACCGCCAGCTCCTGACCGCCATCTGGGGGCACGCCCACGAACATGACGTCCAGTACCTGCGGGTGTTCGTCGGGCAACTGCGCCAGAAAATAGAAGGGGATCCGGCGGCGCCCAAGCTGATCACCACCGAGCCGGGTGTGGGCTACCGCTTCAATCTCACCTAACGTAAAGCCCCGCCCATGGGCTGAGGGCCCCGCGTCGCCGTCCGCCTGTGGCGGCGCCTTGACCCGTCCATGTCCCCTGCGCCGACGCTTACGTGTTCTTTATGGCGCGGCGCACGAGCAGGTATTGAGACTTTACGAGCCTTTGCGCGAGTTTGTCCCGTCAAAATGGACCCAGGGGACCGAACGGTGGATATTGTTTATCTAGGCGGCGGCCTCGTGATCTTCGTTATCCTGGCGACTTACGCCAAGCTACTGACGAAGGTTCAGTGATGTTTGTAAGTGCGCTCTACGCCATCGCTGCCTTGGGCATAGGCATTTACATGATTTGGGCCCTGCTTATGCCCGAGAAATTCTAGCGGTATTAAATATGAATGTTCAAGGGTGGGCCGAGATCGTTTTTACGATAGGCCTTTCTGTCGCGCTGGGCTGGCCGCTCGGCATTTACCTCGCGCGCATCTGGGAGGGTAAGACCACCTGGCTGACGCCGGTCTTCTCCCCCGTGGAAAAACTGATTTACGCCGCTTGCGGGGTCGATCCTAACGCGGGTCAGACCTGGATCGCCTACACCCTGTCCATGTTGACGTTCAGCGCGGCCGGCTTCGTCGCGCTCTACGGGCTTTTGCGACTGCAACAGGGTCTTCCCCTGGACCCCCAGGGGTTCGCGGGCATGAACCCTCATCTGGCGTTCAACACCGCCATGAGCTTTGTCACCAACACAAACTGGCAGTTCTACGGCGGAGAGACCACCCTCGGCCATCTGGCGCAGATGGCCGGCCTTACGGTTCAGAACTTCTTGTCCGCCGCCGTGGGCGTCGCCATCGCCGCCGCCCTGGCGCGGGCCTTTGCGGCCAACCGCGGTCGGACCTTGGGCAATTTCTGGGCCGACCTCACGCGGATAACGCTTTATCTGCTCCTACCCCTGTCCTTTGGCCTCGCGCTGATCCTGGTCGCCGCCGGCGTCCCCCAGACCCTCGCCGCCCATGCGGTCCTGGTCGCCGCCGGCGTCCCCCAGACCCTCGCCGCCCATGCGGACGCCCATACCTTGGAGGGGGCGCATCAGACCATCGCCCTTGGGCCCGTAGCGAGCCAGGAAGCCATAAAGCAGCTTGGAACCAATGGCGGCGGGTTCTTCAACGCCAATTCCGCCCATCCTTTTGAGAACCCAAGCCCGCTGACGAACCTCTTTGAGATCCTGGCCATGCTGGTGGTTCCGTTCGCCTGCGTGGTGGCGTTCGGCCGCGTTGCGGGCGCGCGCCGGGAGGCCTGGGCCTTGATCGCCGTCATGGTGATTATCCTCGGCGCAGGCGCCGCGGCCATTTACGCCGCCGAAACCCAGCCCGTCCCCGCTCAGGCCCACGCCCACCTGGTCGGCGCCGTCAACATGGAGGGTAAGGAGACGCGGTTCGGCGGAGCCTCCACGGCGCTGTTCGCCGCGGTGACCACAGGCGTCTCCGACGGCGCGGTCAACGCCATGCATGAGAGCTTCACGCCCCTTGGGGGCGGGGCGGCCCTGTTCCTCATCCAACTGGGCGAGCTGGCTCCAGGCGGCGCGGGGTCAGGTCTCTACGGCATGGTCCATATGGCGCTTCTGGCCGTGTTCGTGGCCGGCCTGATGGTGGGGCGCACGCCCGAATACCTTGGAAAGAAGATTGAGGCCCGGGAGGTGAAGTTCGTCATGCTCTCGGCCCTCATCATGACCCTCTCGATCCTGGGGTTTGCGGCGGCGGCGGCGGTCCTGCCGGCCGCCTTGAAAGGGCTTCAGGAGAGCGGAACCCACGGCCTTTCGGAGATTCTCTACGCCTACACCTCCGCCACCGGCAACAACGGCTCCGCCTTCGCCGGGCTCTCCGGCAACACCGACTGGTGGGATACGACCATGGGCGTCGCCATGGCCCTCGGGCGCTACGGCTACATCATACCGGTCATGGCCGTCGCCGGATCCCTGGTGGTCAAGCCCAAGCTTGAGCCCACGGCGGGGACCCTTTCGGCCCATTCGGGTCTATTCGTCGGCCTCGTCATCGGCGTCATCCTCATCCTGGGCGGGCTTCAATTCTTCCCGGCCCTCGCCCTTGGACCCATTGTCGAGCACTTCCAGATGCTCAACGCCCTCCATCAGTAATCGAGACCCGTCATGGCACCCTCCGCTACCGGCGCCGGCGCGCAGAACGCTCTTCTTGGGCGCGCCGTGGGCGACGCCCTCAAGAAGCTCGATCCTCGGGCGCTCGTCGGCAACCCCGTCATCCTGGCCACGGAAGTCGTCGCCGCCCTCGCCACCGTCTCCACCCTCGCCGCCTTCATGGAGCGCCAACCGCCCTGGTTCGCCCTCCAGATCGCAAGCTGGCTTTGGGCGACAGTCTTGTTCGCCAACTTCGCCGAGAGCGTCGCCGAAGGGCGGGGCAAGGCGGCGGCGGATTCCCTACGCGCCGCGCGTGTCACCACCAAGGCCAAGCTCATCGTCGACGAGGGGCGCGGGGTCGTCACCCTGACCCCCGCCAGCGAGCTGGCCATCGGCCAGGTTGTGCTCGTGGAGGCGGGAGACGTCATCCCCGCGGACGGAGAAATTATCGAAGGCGTCGCTTCAGTGAACGAGGCGGCGATCACCGGCGAGAGCGCGCCGGTGATCCGCGAGTCCGGCGGCGACCGGTCCGCCGTCACTGGGGGGACGACGGTGGTGTCGGATTGGATCAAGGTCCGCGTGACCTCAGGCCAGGGCTCCTCCTTTCTGGATCGCATGATCGCCATGGTGGAGGGCGCGGACCGACGCAAGACGCCAAACGAGATCGCGCTGGCGGTGCTCCTCGCGGGCCTCACCCTGGTCTTTCTCATCGCGGTGGTGACCCTTCTGGGTCTGGGACGCTACTCGGGCGTGCGCCTTGATCCCATCATCCTTGGGGCCCTCTTCATCTGCCTTATTCCCACAACCATCGGCGGGCTTCTCTCCGCCGTGGGCATCGCGGGCATGGACCGGCTCTTGAAAGTCAACGTCCTCGCCACGTCAGGCCGCGCGGTGGAGGCGGCCGGAGACGTGGACACGCTTCTTTTGGACAAGACCGGCACCATCACCTATGGCGACCGCATGGCCACGGAGGTCATCGCCCGTCCGGGGCTGGCGCCGCTGGCCGCCATGCGGGCGGCTCTGATGGCGTCCCTCGGCGACATGACGCCTGAGGGGCGATCTATCATCGAGTTGGCGCGCACCAACGGCATTGAGGCGGAGACGCCCGCGGGGGCGACGGTCATACCGTTCAGCGCGACCACGCGCCTCTCCGGCCTGGAGGTGAGCAATCAGAGCTGGCGCAAGGGCTCAGTGGACGCAGTCCTGCGTTTCCTGGATCAGAAGCGCGAGGCCCTCGATCCCGATCTTGAGGCCGCCGTAGACCGCATCGCCCGCTCTGGGGGCACGCCCCTCGGGGTGGCGGAGGCGGGCCGGTTCGTCGGCGTGATCCATCTGAAGGATGTGGTTAAACCCAATGTGAAGGAGCGGTTCGCGGACCTGCGCCGGATGGGGCTGCGCACGGTCATGATCACGGGCGACAATCCCGTCACCGCCGCGGCCATCGCCTCCGAGGCCGGCGTTGACGATTTCCTGTCCGAGGCGACGCCCGAGGATAAGCTGCGCCTCATCCGTGAGGAGCAGGCCAAGGGGCGGCTTGTGGCCATGTGCGGAGACGGGGCCAACGACGCGCCCGCCCTGGCTCAGGCCGACGTGGGCGTCGCCATGCAGACAGGAACCCAGGCGGCGCGTGAGGCCGGCAATATGGTGGATCTGGACAGCGATCCCACCAAGCTCATCGAGATCGTGGAGGTGGGCAAGCAGCTCCTCATCACCCGGGGCGCCTTGACGACCTTCTCCATCGCCAACGACGTCGCCAAGTATTTCGCCATCATTCCGGCCATGTTCATGGTCTCGCTTCCAGCCCTTGCGGCCATTAACGTCATGCATTTGCACAGCCCGCAGAGCGCGATCCTATCGGCGGTGATCTTCAACGCCATCATTATCGTCGCCCTCATTCCCCTGGCCCTGCGGGGGGTGAAGTACCGCCCCATCGGGGCGGATAAGCTCCTCTTCCGCAATCTCATGATCTACGGCCTCGGCGGGGTCTTGGCGCCCTTCGCGGGCATCAAGCTCATCGACATGCTCGTCTCCGCCGCGCGATTGGCCTGACCTCGCCGGTTCTGAAAGGACAAGTCCATTGCTCAACACCCTTAGACCGGCGGTGGTCATGGTGATCCTCTTCACCGCCCTCACCGGCCTCGCCTACCCCCTCGCCGTCACCGGCATCGCCGGGCTCGTCTTTCCCGCGGCGGCGGGCGGCGGACTTGTGCGCGACGCAGGCGGCCGCATCGTCGGCGCCGCCCTCATCGGCCAGGCCTTCGCCGCGCCCCAGTATTTTCATCCAAGGCCCTCGGCTGCGGGCACGGGCTATGACGCCTCCAACTCCGCCGGCTCCAACATGGGCCCCCTGAACCCCAAGCTTGCCGAGAGAATGGCCTCGGATGCGGCGGCCCTACGCAAAGCGGCGCCGGGCGCCGAGATCCCCGCCGATGCGGTCGCCGCCTCCGGATCAGGCCTTGATCCGGAAATCTCGCCGCAATTCGCCGCGCTGCAGACGCCGAGAGTGGCCGCCGCCCGCGCCATGTCCACGTCCGCCGTGCGCGCCCTCGTCCTCGCCCATACCAAAGGCCGGCTTTTCGGCTTCATGGGTCAGCCTCGGGTGAACGTCCTCATGCTCAACCTCGCCCTCGACGCCGCGTCTCACCCGGGTCCCGGCCGTTGAAGGTCCGCGAGTGACGGCGCCGGAGGCGGGCTGACCTCAATTGTCATCGATGCGACTGTGGGTCGGCGCATGCCGAAAATCAAACAGACACAGGCGGTCCAGGGCGTCCTGTGTCGTCATTTCTGAACTATCATGCTGTGAACTATCATGCTGGCAAGGCGATACGTGAGAACGCCTATTGTAATAGCGGCTTCGGAATAGATTACTGGTGAGTGAGTTGAGGTTAACTACGGGATATTGTCTGAAGGACTGAAGCCGTAAAGATATATTATTATCTTTATAATCCCTTTATACTTAATTTTGCCTATTATAATTGATCGTTGATGCTGCTCTCTTTAGAGCTTTCAGCTCCGGATCAATACTAAAACCGGGCTGTGTGAGGGGTCGCATGTCTTTCAACATTTTGGGGCGCGGTGTGGCCTGCGAGGGTAAAGGTTTCGCCGCCGCCAGGGGACTGGGCGGCCTCGCGGCGCTTCTTGTGTCCACCACCGTTTTCGCCGCCGCGGCCAACCCGGCCGTGGCCAAGGACGAGGACGCTCCACGCGGCCGTGGCCAAGGACGAGGACGCTCCGGCGGTGGTGACGACACAGGCGGCGGCGGATGCGGCGATGTCCGACGCGCTCCTTTGGGCGGACGAAGGCCAACCGGCTTCGCCGACGGCTGCGGCTCCGGCCGCCAAGCCTGCCGCGGACAACCCTTACGACCATCTCGGATCCAATCCGTTCGTGCGATTCTTCACCTATGAGAAACTTGAACTCGGGATGGACGCCGCTCCGGTGGACCCCACGGTGACAGCGCCCGCGTCCGTGCGGGAGGGATGGCCGACCGTGCCTGAGGCGACCCCGCCCATGCCCTTCACCGACTGGCCCTATGGCGGAACCACCCTCATTGGCGACAACCGCACCGCATCCGTCGACAGCCCGTTGATGGTGGCCATCGCCAATACGGATGTGGGAAAGAGCCTGGCGGGTCTGGGGATCCAGGCCTATGGCTGGATCGACTATGGCGGCAACCTCAGTTCCAGCACTTTGAAGGCGGGCAACGCGCCGGCCGCCTACGATTACAACCCCAACAATATTCAGCTCGACCAGGCGGTCCTCTATGTGGAGCGCACGCCCGACACGGTGCAGACCGACCACGTGGATTGGGGGTTCCGATTTTCAGCCATCTACGGTGAGAACTACCGCTACACCACCTCCTATGGTCTCGCGAGCTATCAGCTCCTGAACCATAACTCCTTTTACGGCTACGATTTTCCCATGGTGTACGGGGAGCTCTGGATCCCCAAGGTGATGCAGGGGCTGATGATCCGGGTCGGGCGTTACATCTCCCTTCCCGATATTGAGGCGCAGCTCGCGCCCAACAATTACATGTACACCCACTCCATCACCTACACCCTCGACAACTACACCAACGAGGGCATCCAGACGACCTTGTCGGTCACTAAACAGTTCATGCTGCAGGTGGGCTTGAGCGTCGGCACCGAAACCACGATCTGGAACCTTGGGGAGAAGAAGGTCAACCTCTTCATCCAGCAGGGTCTGGGTCCTGATCCCCTCTATCCTGGCGCGACCTTCGCCAAGGATCCTGGAGCTCAGCCCACGGGGACCCTCTGCGCCCGGTATCAGAGCCAAGACGGAAACGACGACCTCAACCTCTGCGCCAACGGCATCAATAACGGTCGGTGGGGTTATAACAATCTACAGTGGTACGGGCTGACGGCCTACCACAAGTTCAACCAGTTCTGGCACATTTCCTTTGAATTTTATGACGAGCACCAAAGCGGTGTTCCTAATGCGAAAAACCCGGAAGCGGAATATATCTATAATAACGGCGGCACACCCTTCTCACCGCAATTTATTCCCTACAATGCGCCGTACTTAGCGCAGTGTAAGACAATTCAAACTCTGCGGTGTACGGCCGTTTCTGTAGGGACGGTATTCTACCTGAGCTACGCACCCAATCACCTCAATAACTTTAGCTTCCGCGGTGAGTATTATGACGATCCGCAGGGGCAGCGCACCGGCTATGCTGTCCGCTACTCGGACATGGGCATCGGCTGGCAGCACTGGCTCTCACCGCAGATCGAGTTCCGCCCCGAGTTCACCTACTACACAAGCTCCGGTCCGGCGTTCGACCTTGGCACCAAGGAATATGAGAAGGTCTTTTCCGGCGACGTGATCCTTCACTACTGAGGCGGCCTCACGGCGCGTCTCAGGGGCGGGGAGGGGCGTGTCCGCCCCGTCTTAAGGTTGACGAGCGCATAAGGGGGGCTGCGCGTTCGGGGCGGATCGCCGGCTTTGCCGCGGCCTGGACGCACAACAAGCCGCGCCATGGCGACGAGGACGCCGACGCTCGCTAGGGCCGCCAAGACAGCGCAGGCCGCCTCAAAATCAAGACCTGTCATGGCGCGTCCTCAAGCGCCCGCTCCTATCCCGCGCGCGCCACGGGGCGCTTCATCGCGCGCCGACGCCGGCGCCGACGGTCTCGACGCGGGCGGTCGCTGGAGGCCTGCCTCCTGCGTCATCTGCATCCCATGGGATTTCGCGGCCGGCTGCGTCAGCGCGGGATAAAGGCGAGCGGCCATGGGGGGGCCATGGGGGGGTGGGCGCTCGCGCCGTAAGGGCTGAGGCGCCCTTGAGGCGTCACAAGAGCGGCGCGTCCGACTCGGCGCGCGCCGGCGCTTTGGGCGTCTCCTCGCGTCGGCGGCGTAGCCGGGCGAGGCGACGCAGGCGCTTCCAGAACCGCGTCTTTTCCGGCTCTGGATAGGGCTGCAGGTTCCGTAGAAACTCCTCCGCCGACGCTCGCCACGAGAATTTCAGGGCGTGCCCACGGACGGCTGCGCGATCAAGCTCGAGGCAGTCGAGGCAGGCCTTGCGCAGATCCTCGTTAATGAAACCCGCGCCGGACCCTGGGACGATATCCACCGGACCCGGAGCGGGATACCCGGCGACGGGGGTTCCCGCCGCCATGGCCTCCAGGAGCACCAGGCCGAACGTGTCGGTGAGAGAGGGAAAAACGAACACGTCCGCGGCGGCGAAGAAGGCGGCCAGCTCCTCTCCGAAGCGGGCGCCGGCGAAAAACACTTCAGGGTATTTCTCCGTCAAGGCTTCGCGTGAGGGCCCGTCGCCCACCACGACTTTGGAGCCGGGAAGGTCAAGCTTCAGAAAGGCCTCAATATTTTTCTCCACCGCCACGCGTCCGACATTGATGAAGATGGGCCGCTCAAGGTCCTGAAGCAGATGCGCGAAGGGCCCGGTCGGGTCGTAGGGTTTGAAGATGTCCGTGTCCACGCCCCTCGACCAAGGAGACAGGTTGCGGAAGCCGCGGCGCTCAAGCTCCTCCCGCATGGTCGGCGTCGCCACCATGACCCGGCCGGACGGACGATGGAACCAGCGCATATAGGCGTAGCCTGCAGCGCTCGGGACCGGAAAGCGGGCCGAAATGTATTCCGGGAAGCGGGTGTGGTAGCTCGTGGTGAAGGGAAGCTTCCACTCGATGCACAACCTGCGGGCCGCCAGTCCCACGGGCCCTTCAGTGGCGATATGAATAGCTTCGGGCTCGAAGGCCTTGAACCGCTCCTGCATGGGCTCGTAGGCCCCCATCGCGAGGCGAATTTCCGGATAGGTGGGCATAGGGAGGGTCGGGAACTGGTCTGGCGAGATCACTTCCACCGCATGGCCCATGGCCCGCAGCTCGCTCACCGTCCGCGTCAGCGTGCGAACGACGCCGTTGACCTGAGGCTCCCAGGCGTCCGTCGCGATCAATACGCGCATGATCGTCCGCCCTGCTTTGGTCCACACAACCCTTGATCGGGCCGCGGCCGCTCCCCACGACCATTTTCGTAGAGCAGCCTGCGCACTAAGCGGTCATAGGGTGAATCTCCTGGGCAGGCGAGCATTTTCCCGTCCCGTCGGCTCTAGCGCCGGGCGCCGGACCGGCCTATGTCCATCTACCGCAGTGCAGCAGATCAAGGACGATGCCGCGTCTGTCGCTTAAAACCAGTGAACCCGCAGTCCGGGAGGTCCCGGATAGTCCAAAGAGCCGGCGCACGCGCGCGCGAGGTCCCGGATAGTCCAAAGAGCCGGCGCACGCGCGCGCGTATCTTGGATGCGGCCATGCGTCTTTACGCCGAGGAAGGGTACCAGCCTTCCGGTCATGCCCTGGTGGCAGAAGCCGCGGGCCTCACGCGCGGCGCCATGCTCTATCACTTCCCCGACCGTGAGACCCTCATGGAGGCGCTGGTCCCGCATATTCAGGCGGCCCGCGAGCGTCTATTGCAGGCGGCGGTGGACGAGGCGCCCCGCGGCGCCGACCGAACCGACTACGCCATTGACAGCTACTGGCGTCTTTTGCGTGAAACGCCGTTCGTGGCCTTCGCTGAGCTCGAACGGGCTGCGCGAACCGACCCTGTGGTGCATCGCTATCTAGCGCCGGCCCAGGACGCCTTCGACCGCGCCGAGGTCGGGGACAATCTGTTCGACCTGGTTCAGGGAGGCACCAGCCCCCGCCTCCAGGCTGGACGCGACCTCGCCCGTTTCATGCTTGAGGGCCTGTCCCGGGCGCGACTGGCCTATGACGCAGAGGGGCGCACCGAACGGCTCCTGGCGGTGGTGAAGCGCGCTGCGCGCATGCTTAATCGCAAGGGCTCGGTGCAGGATTTGTGGCCGGAAACCTGACCGCCTAGCTTCCGGTCTCGCCTCCCTCAGACGGCGCCGCTATGCTGGGCCATGACCCAGCTTGACCATATTCCGGCGCTCCTGGACGACCTGAGCGCCCTCTACGAGACCTCAGCGGGCAACCTCAGGCGCGCCCTCGCCCTCTATCTGTCCGGTGGGCCGCCGCCGGATCCGGCCGCCCGCGCCGCAGGCCTGTTCGCCTATCCGGAACTGCGCGTGACCTATGACGCCGACGGTCCGGCCCCGCGCATAAGCCGGGCCTTCGGCCTGATCCGCAACCCCGGCGTCTACACCGTCACCATCGCCAGGCCCGCCCTCTTTCGTCGCTATCTCGCCGAACAGCTTGACCTCCTCGTGCGCGATTACGGCGTTATCGTCTCGGTTGGCCGCTCTCGCCAGGAGATCCCCTATCCCTACATCCTCGACGGCGGCGCGGGGCTTAGCCTCGGGTCCGCGCGCAGCGAAGAACTCGCCCGACTGTTTCCAGCGACGCAGCTCGCCCATATAGGAGACGAGGTCGTCGACGGGGTCTTCATCCTGGACGGCGACGGACCGCGGCCCCTCGCTCTTTTCGACGCGCCGCGTGTGGATTTCTCCCTGTCGCGCCTACGCCACTACACCGGCGCGCCGCCCGAGCATGTCCAGGACTTCGTCCTTTTCACCAACTACACGCGCTATGTGGACGAGTTTGTCCGCTGGTCGGTGCAGCAGCTTAAAACCAAGACGGGACCTTATACGGCCCTGTCCCTCGCAGGGGGCGAGATCATCACCGCCGACACCGCCGATCCGGAGGCGCTTATCGCAGAGGCGGCCTGGCGTAAGCATCAGATGCCGGCCTACCATCTTCTCGCCCCGGGCGGGTCGGGGGTCAGCCTCATCAACATCGGCGTCGGGCCCTCCAACGCCAAGACCATCACCGATCATCTGGCTGTCCTCCGCCCCCAGGCGTGGATCATGATCGGACATTGCGGCGGCCTGCGCCCAAGCCAGAGCATCGGGGACTACGTCCTCGCCCACGCCTACCTCCGAGACGATCGGGTCCTCGACGACGTCCTTCCTGTGGAGATTCCCATTCCCCCCATCGCGGAGGTGCAGCTGGCCCTTTATCGCGCGGCGGAGACCGTCTCTGGGGAGACGGGGGAGACGCTGAAGCGACGGCTGAGGACGGGGACCATTGTGACCACAGACGACCGCAATTGGGAGCTGCGCTACACCTCCTCGGCCCTGCGCTTTAATCAGTCCAGGGCCGTTGGGATCGATATGGAGTCGGCCACGATCGCCGCTCAGGGATACCGGTTCCGCGTCCCTTACGGCACGCTCTTGTGCGTCTCCGACAAGCCCCTTCATGGGGAGATAAAGCTCCCGGGTCAGGCCAATCTCTTCTACGAGCAGGCCGTCTCCCAGCACCTCAAGATTGGGCTCGAGGCCATGGCGATCCTGCGTGAGGAAGGGCCGAGGCTACATTCGCGCAAGCTTCGGGCCTTTGACGAACCGCCCTTCCGCTAGGGGTTCGCCGTCAGGAACCGGGCGATGGCGTCCGCGAAGGCCGGCTGGGTCACGGCCGTCAGGTGATCGCCCGGCGTCCGCAGGGCGCGGGCGTTGGCAAGCAGGCCTGCGAGCTCTTCGGCGGACCCGTTGTCGTCGTCATGGGTCCCAGCGAGGACCAAGGTGGGCGTGGGGATCTTAGCGAGGGCGTCGGCGGGGGTTGAAACGAATGTGGAGAGGACGCCAAGGAGGGCGTCCCGCTTGAGGCCGCCCTGGCGCATCATGAATTGGATACGTCGACCCGCTTCAGGATTTTTTCCCTCCGCGCCATGGCGGATAGCGTCTTCAAACAGGGCGGCGCGCGCGCCCGCCTCCCGCAGACCCGAGGCGCCCATGCCGCCCAGCACCGCCCGCCGCGGACGCTCGCCCCGCACCAGCATTCGCGCCGCGGTCCGGGCCCCCAGGGAGTAGCCTATGAGATCGTAGTCCTTCAGGGCCAGATGGGCGAGGAGGTCGAACTGGTCTTCGCACAGCATGTCAGGGCGCCAGAGGGCGGGATCCGTCGGCGCGGCCGAGGCCCCATGTCCGCGCAGATCGGGAACGATCACCCTAAAGCCCTCCGCGACCAGGCGCCCCGCGATCCCCGGCGCGATCCAGTTGCGCATGCCGTCTGCGAGGAACCCGTGGATCAGGAGGGCGGATCGCCCTGATCCAGCTGTTAGAAAGGCGAGCTGGGCCCCGTCGCGGGCGGTGAAGCGGGCTTCTGTCCAGGCGAAGGTGGTCATCAGGGTCTCCTAGGGGCGCGCAGTGCGCCTCATGCCGCGCCTGCGCCGTCATTCGCCATGCAAAATCCCGCAGGCCCAAGCACGGCTTTGTCTCGTCCGCGTCGCAGACTTGTTCTATGCCTGAGGCATGAACGCAAAGCCCGATCACGCCCACTTCGAGGGCATCGATAATTTCCGCGATTTTGGCGGCTACAGCGCCCTGGAGGGGGCCAAGGTTAGAACCGGCCGCCTTTATCGTTCGGCGCACCACGCCCGCGCGACCGACGAGGATCTAGAGCGCCTCCTGTCCCTAAAGCTCGCCGTTATCGTGGACCTGCGCCGGCCTGACGAACGCCAGCGCGACCCCTCCCGCCGCCCTGACCTCTGCCAGGCCCATGTGGTCATGAACGACATCGGCCAGTCGACGGAGGACGCTTACCTCAGGTTCCTGAAGACGTCCGACCTTTCGGTTGAGGCCATGCGCCGGTTCCATGTGGCCTATTATCGGGACGCCCCGTTTGAACGGCGCCACATCGACCTCTACAGCCGATATTTCCAGGCGTTGTCGACGGCGGAGGGCGCGGCCCTGATCCACTGCGCCGCAGGAAAGGATCGGACCGGGCTCCTGGCCGCCCTGACCCACCATCTTCTGGGCGTCTCTTATGAGGACACCCTTGAGGATTATTTGAAGACGAACGACCCGGTGCGCATCGAGCGACGGCTCGAGCCCTTCCGCGCCTATGTGATCGCCTTGACCGGCCGCACGCCGAGCGACGACGCCATGCGGGCGGCCATGAGCGTTGAGGCCATCTATCTGGAGACCGCCCTTGGGGCCATCGAGGAGGCGTCAGGGTCCGTGGACGCCTATCTTGAGGGAACGCTCGGCGTCACCCGCGCGTTGCGTCAGCGCCTGAGAGATCAGCTTCTGGCATAAGGCCTGGCGTCGTAAGCCCCACCGGAAAAAGGATCGCGCCCGCCGCTAACGTCTGCGAAGGCGTTGGCGACAGGCGCGAGGGACTTTGGACCTCCATCCAAGACCTGCATCTTGCCCCGTCGCCGAACGAGATACTAATCACTAGGCTGTGAGGTCGCGCCCCCGTGGTGCGACATCGTTGACAGGAAGAGCCTTGTGAGAAGTTTTCACCCTCCCGCTCGCGTCCTCATGGGGCCCGGACCGTCGGACGTTCCCGCCCGTGTGCTCCTCGCCCAGGCGCGGCCCACCCTGGGTCACCTCGATCCCGCCTTCCAGACCATCATGGAGGAAGTGAAGGACGCCCTCACCCGCCTGTTCCATGCGCCCGGGTACGCCGCCGTGCCCCTGCCGGGGCCGGGAACCTGCGCCATGGAGGCGGGGATTATGAACATTCTGGAGCCCGGGGACGTGGCGGTGGTGGCCATCAACGGCGTCTTTGGCGGCCGGATGGCCGACATGGCGGAGCGCGCTGGGGCGGAAGTGGTGCGGGTGGAGGATAATTGGGGCGCGCCGGTGGATCCGGAAAAGGTGGAGGCCGCGCTCTGGGCGCGCCGCGCCAAACTCCTCGCCTTCGTCCATGCGGAAACCTCCACCGGGGTCATGACCGATCCTGCGCCCCTGTGCGCCCTGGCGCGGGAGCATGGCGCGTTCAGTCTGGTGGACTGCGTCACCTCGACGGCGGGCATCCCGGTGAATGCGGACGCGTGGGGCGCGGACATCCTTTATACGGGAACGCAGAAATGCCTCTCAGCCCCCCCTGGGCTGGCGCCCTTCGTCATTTCCCCCCGCGCCCTCGAGGCGGTTCGCGCCCGCAGCGAAAAGGCGCGGACATGGCTTTACGACCTGCAGCTGCTCATGAGCTACTGGGGAGGCGGGCAGGGCGGCCGCGCCTACCACCACACTGCCCCGGTCAACGCCGTCTACGGTCTGCATGAGGCCTTGGTCGCCTATTTCGAGGAAGGCGAGGCGGCCGCGTTCACCCGGCACCGGGCGATGCATGAACGCCTCGCCGCAGGTCTCGCCGCCCTTGGCCTCGATCTGCACGTGGCGCGCGCCCACCGACTGCCCCAGCTCAACACCGTGGTGGTGCCCGAAGGCGTGGACGAAGCGCGGGTTCGGGCCCACCTGCTCGAGCGTTTCTCCCTGGAGATCGGCGCCGGGCTTGGACCCCTCAAAGGCAAGGTCTGGCGCATTGGGCTCATGGGCGCCTCGGCCTCGGAAACCAACGTCATGCTATGCCTTTCCGCCCTTGGAGACGCCCTTAGCGCCCAGGGGCGCAACATTTCCGTGCGCGACGCCCTCAAGGCCGCTGGCGGTTGACGACGGCGTCGACGGCGTCTCTCTCAAAGCGTTGCCTCGGTCCGGTTTTCCCGCCCATACTCTCCCTCTACGGAGGCAAGCGCGATGACCGGCTCTATCGACCCGACCCGGGCGCAGTTCGACGTGTTCAAGGCCCTCCCGCGCGATGAGCCAGTTCATATGCTCAACCTCGTGCGCCTGCGGGCTAAAGCGGCCTATCCTGATGATCACCCCCTGGCCGGTCAGGAGATCAGCGGGCTGGAGGCCTATCGCGCCTATGGCCGCGAGACTGCGCCCCTGTTCCGTCGCCTCGGCGGGCGCCAGATTTGGGCTGGACGGCCGCAGGCGGTGGTCACCGGTCCTAGCGACGAGCGCTGGGATCTCGCCTTCATCGCCGCCTATCCCGACGCCAAGGCCTTTTTGGCGATGGTGACGGACGAGGGCTACCGCCAATCAGTGAAACACCGGCAGGCGGCGGTTGAGGACTCGCGTCTGATCCGCCTCTCGCCCATCGAGCCGGGCGAAGGCTTTGGCGAATAAACCCGGCGAGGCCGGGCTTAAACAAGGAGGAACCCCCATGGCGCAGGCGCTTAAAGTATTTAACTCCATCGGCCCCAACCCCCATGTGGTCCGCATGTTCGCCGCCGAGAAGGGCGTGCCGCTAGAGCTGGTCGCCGTGGACCTTATGGGCGGTGAGAACCGCGGCGCTGAGCATCTGGCCCGAAATCCCTTTGGGCAGACCCCTGCCCTTGAGCTGGCGGACGGCTCGTATCTCACGGAGATCACGGCCATTTGCGAATATCTCGACGAACTGAAGGCTGAGCCCGCCCTCATCGGCGCGACGCCCGAGGCGCGGGCGCGCACGCGTATGTGGACCCGGCGGCTGGACCTTAATATCGTCGAGCCCATGGCCAATGGGTTTCGCTTCGCCGAAGGGCTGGCGCTGTTCAAGGATCGGGTCACCTGCATTCCTGAGGCCGCGCCGGCGCTCAAGGGCATCGCCCGGCGCTGGTTGCGCTGGCTTGATCAGGACCTCGGCCATCGGGAATTCATCAGCCCCGACGGCTTGACCCTCGCTGACATTCTCCTGTTCTGCTTCATCAGTTTCGGCGCGGAGGTCGGCCAACCCCTGGAGCCGGAGAACACCGTCCTCGCAGCCTGGTACGAACGTATGAAAGCGCGACCTAGCGCGACCGCTTAACGCCCGCGGTCGTCACCGCGAGATTTAAAGCGCCGCGGGGGCCGGATCCGTCCGCCGCGGCGCGTTGGAGGAGACATGGACGAAGGCGCTTTACGCAACCATCCGGATATGGACGCTTTCTGGATGCCGTTTACGGCGAACCGCCAGTTCAAGGCGGCGCCGCGCCTGCTGGAGAGCGCCAGGGGCATGTACTATCGAACGCCGGACGGTCGCGAGGTCCTCGACGGCTGCGCGGGCCTTTGGTGCGTCAACGCCGGCCATGGTCGCCGAGAGATCTCCGAGGCGGTGGGACGCCAGCTTGAGACCCTGGATTTCGCGCCCTCGTTCCAGATGGGCCACCCCCAGGCCTTCAGCTTCGCCTCCGCCCTGGCTCGCATCGCCCCCGAGGGCCTGGACCGCATCTTCTTCACCAACTCCGGGTCCGAGTCCGTCGATACGGCCCTGAAGATCGCCCTGGCCTACCACCGCGTGCGCGGCGAGGGTCAAAGGACGCGCCTCATCGGTCGCGAGCGCGGCTACCACGGCGTCGGCTTCGGCGGGATCTCCGTGGGCGGTCTGGTGAACAACCGGCGCATGTTCCCGACCCTTTCAGCCGATCACCTGCCCCACACCCTGAACATCGCCGAGAACGCCTTCTCCAAGGGCCAGCCGCGGCACGGGGCGCACCTGGCCGACGCCCTCGAGGGCCTATTGAACCTGCACGGTCCTGAGACCGTGGCGGCGGTGATCGTCGAACCCGTCGCCGGCAGCGCCGGCGTCTTCCCGCCGCCGGTGGGTTATCTTGAGGCCCTGCGCGCCATCTGCGATCGCCACGGCGTGCTTCTGATTTTCGACGAGGTGATCACCGGGTATGGGCGCTTGGGCGCGCCTTTCGCCAGCCAGTATTTCGGGGTTACGCCCGACATCATGGTCACCGCCAAGGGCATCACCAACGGGTGTTTTCCCATGGGGGCGGTGTTCGCCCGCCGTGGGGTGTTCGACGCCTTCATGACCGGTCCAAACGCGGCAATCGAGCTCTTTCACGGCTATACCTACTCCGCCCATCCGGGCGCCTGCGCCGCCGGCCTGGCCACCCTCGACATTTATCGGCGGGAGGCGCTGCTGACCCGCGCGGGCGAACTTGCGGCCCATTTCGAGGCGTGTGCGCACAGCCTCGCCGACCTCCCCAATGTCATCGACGTGCGAAATCTTGGCCTTATGGGCGCGGTGGAGATGGCGCCGAGGCCCGGCGCGCCGGGCGCCCGGGGCTATGAGGGCCTGGTGGGCGCCTTTGAAGCGGGCCTTCTCGTCCGTTCCACGGGCGACACCATCGCCCTGTCGCCGCCCCTGATCGTCTCTAAGGAGGAGATAGAGCGGATTTTCTCCATACTCCGTGAGGTTTTGGCGGCCATCCCCTAGGGCGGCCGCCCCATCCTGGGTCGCAGATTACTGAGCCGCCGCCTTATGACCCCCAAAGCGCGGGGAGAGGGCGCCAGACGCGTAGCGTTTGGCCATGACGGAGGTGTGGACGGCGCGGATGCCCGACGCGCGGCCGGCGGTGCCGAACTCGGTGAAGCGCTGCTTGACCACGGCCTTCATCGCTTCCTTGGCTGGCTTTAGATAGGCGCGAGGATCAAACTCCTCCGGCTTCTCGGCCAGAACCCGGCGAATGGCCCCTGTGATGGCCATGCGGTTATCGGTGTCGATGTTGATCTTCCGGACGCCGTGTTTGATCCCCCGCTGGATTTCCTCCACCGGCACGCCCCACGTCTGAGGCATGCGGCCGCCGAACTGGTTGATGAGGTCCTGAAGGTCTTGCGGCACCGAGGAGGAGCCGTGCATGACCAGGTGCGTGTTGGGCAGGCGGCGGTGAATTTCCTCGATCACATGCATGGCGAGGACCTCTCCATCGGGTTTGCGCGTGAACTTGTAGGCGCCGTGGCTCGTGCCCATGGCGATGGCCAGGGCGTCCACACCCGTGCGCTCCACAAAGTCCACGGCCTGATCCGGGTCGGTGAGAAGGGCGGAGTGATCCAGCTTGCCCTCGAATCCGTGGCCGTCCTCGGCCTCCCCCATTCCCGTCTCAAGGGACCCTAAAACCCCCAGTTCTCCTTCCACGGACACGCCGCAGGCATGGGCCATGTCCACTGGGCCATGTCCACCACCTGGCGGGTGACGTCGACGTTGTATTCATAGGTGGCGGGGGTTTTGGCGTCCTCCATGAGGCTGCCGTCCATCATGACGGACGTGAACCCATATTGGATGGCCGTGGCGCACGTCGCTGGGCCGTTGCCGTGGTCCTGGTGCATACAGACCGGAATGTGAGGATAGATCTCCACCAGGGCGTCGATGAGGCGCGCCAGCATGATGTCGTTGGCGTAGGAGCGCGCGCCCCGGCTCGCCTGAATGATCACAGGGGCGTCAAGGGCGTCCGCGCCCTCCATGATCGCAAGACCCTGCTCCATATTGTTGATGTTGAACGCCGGCAGGCCGTAGTCGTGCTCAGCCGCGTGGTCCAGAAGCTGTCTTAAGGTTATCCGCGCCAAGGCAGTCCTCCGGTGGTCCAATCTTTCGCCAATTCCATCGCGCGTCGCCTTTTGCTAAAGCCGAGCCGCGCCGTCTAGCCGCCGCCGCTTCGGCCGCATTGGGACGGCGCGTAAGTATAGTGCACAAAACGGGCCACATGGAACGATCGATCACCCGACGGGCGGCCCTGACGAGCGCCCTCATCCTCGCCGCGCCCATCCTCGCCCCGCGCCGGGTCCTAGCGGCGGCAGACGGGCCTTTAACCGTGTTCGCCGCCGCCTCCCTCCAGAACGCCCTCCAGGCGCTGGAGCCGGAGTGGACGCGTCGCGGGGGCGCCCCGTTGCGATTCAGTTTCGCCGGGTCTTCAGCGCTCGCCCGCCAGATCGTCCAGGGCGCCCCCGCGGACGTGTTTGTCTCAGCGGACGTCCAGTGGATGGACGCCGTAGAGAAGGCGGGCCTGGTTCAAATCGGGACGCGGATCGACCTTCTCACCAATCGCTTAGCGCTCATTGCGCCCGCGACCTCACCCGTGCGCCTAAAAATCCAGCCAGGTTTCCCCCTGGCCGCCGCCCTTGGCGACGGGCGCCTGGCCCTCGCCGAGTCGTCGGTTCCCGCCGGGATCTACGCTAAGGCGGCCCTTACGACCCTGAAGGTGTGGGATGCGGTCGAGGCGAAGATCGCCCGCGCGGAGAACGTTCGCGGGGCGCTCAATTTTGTCGCTCGGGGCGAAGCCCCCCTTGGGATCGTCTACGACACTGACGCCCGGATTGAGCCCATGGTGCGGATTGTGGACCTGTTCCCGGACGACACCCATCCGCCTATCATCTACCCTGCGGCGCTGGTGAAGGGCGCCGGGCCGGGCGCACCGGCCTTTTTCCAGTTTCTGAAAAGCGCCGAGGCGGGCGCCGTCTTTGCGCGGTTCCGCTTTCGCCGCCTGCCCGGATGAGCGCGCCCGTCGGCCCAAGCCCTTCGCTCCGCGGCCGGGGCGCGGTGATCTTCGACCGAGACGGCGTCCTGAACGTCGATATCGGCTACGCCTACCGGCCAGACCAGATCGCTTGGGTGGAGGATGCGGCGAAGGCGGTGCGTGCGGTGAACGCGGCGGGACTTCTCGCCTTTGTGGCCACCAACCAGTCGGGCGTCGCCCGCGGACTTTACAGCGAAGCGGACGTGCGCGGCCTCCACGCCTGGATGAACGCCGAGCTGGCTCGCGACGGCGCCCGGATCGACGACTTCGCCTACTGCCCCCACCATCCTGAGGGGGTGGTCGACGCCTATCGTCGCGTCTGCGCCTGCCGCAAGCCTGGTCCTGAGATGATCCTCGATCTTATGCGCCGCTGGGGGGCGGATCCCGCCCGCTCAGTCATGATCGGCGACAAATCCAGCGATCTTGACGCGGCGACAGCCGCCGGCGTCGCGGGTCTCCCCTTCAAGGGCGGCTCGCTTCTGCGGGCGGTGAGGCCGGCTCTGGCTCGTCTTGCGGCCATGACCGGCGAGTGATTTTGGTTTAAGGGCCGGGGCATGACGATGGGCGCAAAGAAAATCGGCATGGTCAGCCTGGGCTGTCCAAAGGCTCTGGTGGATTCAGAGCGTATCCTGACGCGCCTGAGAGCGGAAGGTTATGAGACTGCGCCCACGTACGAGGGCTCCGACGCGGTCATCGTCAACACCTGCGCCTTCATCGACTCGGCCCGCGAGGAGAGCCTTGACGCCATAGCCGAGGCGCAAGCGTCAGGCAGGCCGGTTATCGTCACCGGCTGCCTCGGCGCGGAGCCGGATCTCCTCAAGAGCCGGTTTGCGAGCCTTGGGGCCGTCACCGGCCCTCAACGATACGACGCGGTCATGGAGGCGGTTCGCACCGCTGCGCCGCAGTCGCCCTTCGTTGAACTGGTCCCCACGCCCCCGCAGGGCGTGCGTCTGACGCCGCACCACTACGCCTATCTCAAGATCTCCGAGGGCTGCGACCATGCGTGCGCCTTCTGCATCATCCCAAGCCTGCGCGGGGGGCTGACGTCGCGCCCCATCGCCGAGGTCCTTAAGGAGGCTGAGGCCCTGGCGTCCGCCGGCGTCAAGGAGATCCTCGTGGTCGCCCAGGACACCTCCGCCTATGGGCTTGATTTGCGCTATGAGCCGGGCGTGTGGCGCGGACAGACATGGCGCGCCCATCTGACGGACCTCGCTCGGGGCCTTGGGGAGCTTGGGGTGTGGGTGCGTTTGCATTACGTCTACCCCTATCCTCACGTGGACGCCCTCGCACCCCTCATGGCCGAGGGCAAGATCCTCCCCTACCTCGATATTCCGTTTCAGCACGCCAGCCCCGCGGTGCTGAAAGCCATGCGCCGGCCGGCTAACGAAGCCAAAACCCTCGACAGAATCGCAAAGTGGCGCGCGGCGTGTCCGCAAATCACGATCCGATCAACCTTCGTTGTGGGATATCACGATCCGATCAACCTTCGTTGTGGGATTTCCTGGGGAGACGGAGGCGGATTTCGACGTCCTTCTGGACTGGCTTGAGGAGGCCCAACTCGACCGCGTGGGCTGCTTCGCATACGAAAACGTGGCCGGGGCGGCCGCGCAGGCCCTGCCCGGCCATGTGGATGAGGTGGTGAAGCAGGATCGCCGCGAACGTTTCATGGCCGCTGCGGCGAAGATCAGCAGGGCGAAGCTGCGCAAGAAGGTGGGCCGCACCCTTGAGGTTTTGGTCGACCAGGTTCGCGCCGACGGCGTGGCCGTGGCGCGCTCCTGGGCGGACGCGCCGGAGATCGATGGAAAAGTCTACGTCGACCCGGGTGCGCGGCTTAAGCCGGGGGACCTCTTGAAGGTCAAGGTGAACGCGGCCGACGCCTTCGACCTTTTTGCGTCCCCCCTCGACTTCCGTCTGCGCGCTCCGGGGCCGACGCGGCCCATGCATCGGGTCATCGCTCGCCGGGGTCATCGCTCGCCGTTGATCCACCGACGCTGGCGACGCGCCGCCGGCGCTCTCAGTGGGCGACCCGCACCAGGTTCTGATCGGAATTTCGGTTGATCATGGTGTTGTACGGATCGACGCCGCCCACGGCGGGCGCGGCGTCCGAGACGAAATTCACGGTTGTGTTTCCCGAGGTCAGGGTCACGCGGCGCATGGCCAGGACGTCTTTGGCGGCGAACCCCTTGGAGCCCGGCTCCTTGGCGAACAGACCCACATCGACGGGCTCGCTCATGGGGGTCGCGGTCTCGCGACCCTTCCCGTCGGCATAATATTTTTTGGCTGAAATGGCGACGCTCACGTCGTAGCGCCCGTCGGCCCGCCGATGGCTCGCCGCCCTGACCGCCTTCTCGAAAAGATCAGTGATGAGATTTTGGCGCATGGGATCCGGCCCGGCTTCCTCCCGCAAGAGCGAGATGAGGTCGGTGGAGCGCGGATAGGGCGGACCCTTAAAGGCGTAGGCTTTGAGGAACCGGCGCAGGGCCAGGTTCACCGGCTTGGCTCCGATGACGTCTTTCAGCCGGTACATGACCAAGGAGCCCTTGCGGTAATGCACATAGCCCTGGTTCTCCACCCGGTAGAGCGGCTCCTCCTCCAGGGCCTCCGAACCGCGACCACGCAGATAGGCGTCGAGTTCGAACTTCAGGAACTTGCGGATTTGATCGCGGCCGTAAAGGGCCTCCATGGTGGAGAGGGCGGAATACTGGGCGAGGGTCTCGTCCAGCATGGTCGCGCCCTGCATGTTCGCGCCGATGACCTGATGGGCCCACCACTGGTGGCCGAGCTCGTGGGCTGTGATGTAGGTCGCCATGTCGATCTGGTCCGGATCGCGGGCGTCGTAGATGAACCCAAGGTCCTCGGAGTAGGGAATGGTGTTGGCGAAGGATTGGGCGAAGGCGCCGCGCGGGGCGGGAAATTCCACGATCCTCACCTGCCTAAATTGGTAGGGACTGAAAATCGTCTGGTAGAGATCAAGGCCCGCTTCGAGCGCCTTGGTCATGCGCTCCACGTTCCAGGCGTGGCCGGGGTGATAGTAGACGGCGAGGTCCACGCCCTTGTAGGGGGTCCGAGCTAGCGCGTAGCGGGCCGACTGGATGGAGAAGAAGTGGTTGATGGGCGCCTCGGTGACGAACCTGGCGGTTCTGCGCCCGCCGGCGGTTACATCAGACACCTTATAGCCGGGCGCGATAGGGGTCTGATCGGATTCGGTCGCGACGGTGATGTCGGCCGTCACCCAGTTCGAGTCGCGGCGCAGGACGCTGAACCTTTGGGCGGCGAGGTCCTCCAGGCGCGGCATGCGCAGCTCGGGCGGCAGACCGTATTTGCGGCGCTTCGAACGATCCGAGAGGAGGAAGTCGCGGTCCATCCCGATCATGGGTGTGATGGACGTGTTGTCGAGAAAGGTGCCGTTGTCGAGGATGTCTGTGAGGTTTCTGGAGTTGGCGAAGCCTTTTTGCGCGAGTCGCGTGCGAAAGACGATGCGTCGCCGTTCTCCAGGAAGGAGAGGGCTGTCGTAGGCGTAGATCCGGTAGTTGAACCGGGCGTAGTCCGCGTTCAGCCTCGCGCCCTCCACACTCAGGGACAGGACCTTCAGGTTCTGGGCGAAACGCACATGGACGGTGTCAATGGGTTTTGCGGTCGTGTTTTGGATCACATAGACCCCATCCGTCACGGCGCTGGGCGCTTTTGGTCGGAGGTCGATCTTCAGCGTCACTGATGTGATGGTGGGCTGGGGGGTCGCCTCAAACTTCAGGAACGCCTTTTCATAATCGGCCGCCCACCGCTCGTCGTCGATGCTCGTGTGATAGGGGTTCCAGATATTGGTGTTGACGAAAATGAAGCCCCCCAGACCGGCGGCGGCCAGGATCGAAACCGCCAAAACCGCGCCCGCCGGACCCGCCAGGCGCCGCGGCAGCCGGCGCAATCGCGGCGAAAGCCGCGTCTCAGTTCCCCTGCGCCAGAGGCCGTAGGCGAGGACCGCCAGGCCGAGGCTCACGGCCCCCCAGTAGGCGCGCAGCCACAAGGCCTCCAGCCCCGGACGGCCCAGGCCATTGAGGTCTGAGAGGGGCACGAGGGGGCCGATGAGGCCGCCGCCGAAGCGATAAAGGTTGTGCTCGAAGCCGAGGGAGCTGAGGACAATCTGGGCGATGATGAAGCCCATCATCACCGCCCAGCCGATAAACTTATGGGGCGAGACGGCCTGAACGAAGACGCACAGGGTGGCGAACAGGGTCAGGCTGAAGCAGAGGGGCGCGAAGTACCACGCGGCGTATTTGAGAAGCTCGAAATCATGGAAGCCCTTCAGGATCTGCACGCCCACGCCGACAAGAACCGAGACGGCCATGAGGGCGGCGAACACCAGGGCGATGGCCGCGATCTTAGGCCCAACGAACATCCAGTCCGGTATGGGCGCGGCGTCTATGATCTCCTCGGTCCGCCGGTCCCGTTCGCGCCAGACGAGCTCTCCTGAGTAGTAGATGGCGACAATGACCGGGATGAGGGTGAACGCGCCTTCAAGGACTGTGATCATAAGGCGGGTCACCGGGTAGACCTTGACCCCGTAACCGCCGTCGCTCAGCCAGAGCACGACGCCGGCGTTGAAGACCCCGAGGGCAAGAAGGATGAAGAGGGCGGGGCTGAGGAACACCTGAGCGAAGTCGAGGCGGGTGCGGGCCAGAAGTTGCGCCCATTGGGTCGCCGCGCCGAAGACCGGGCGGGCCAAAATCCGGGGGGGAGACGCCAGCGCCGGGGGCGGCGGTTCCGGCTTGAGGGCGGGGGACCTGCGCGGGCGCGCGCCGGGACGATAAAGGCCGTAGGCGAGGGCGAGGAGGCCGCCGGCGATGGTCAGCCAGAGGACCCGGTTCCAGAGAAGGGGGCCCAGGAGCGGCACGAGCTGAGCGTTTCTTTGGGCTGGCGCCCAGTAGCGGGTGGCCAGGCTCACCGCGCCCAGGCCGAAGGGATCGAGGTAGGCGCTTGCGGCCAGATACTCGAGGTAGGCGCTTGCGGCCAGATACTGGGGCTTGTCCGTGACGGCGGTGACGACGGTGTAGAGGACCAGGATCGCCACCACGCCGATATAGGTCGCCATCATCGAGCGCGTCGCCGTGGCCAGGGCGAAGAACCCGGCGCTGACCACCAGCAGGCCCGGAAGCGCGAGAACGAAGTAGGTGTAGAGGTAGTCGCCGGGTCGGAACGGTCCGATTTTTTCCGGATCGACCCAAGGCGCGAAGGAGCCGATGAGGGTCCCGAGGGGAATGGCGATGAAGGCGAGGCACGCTGCAAGGAAGGCCCCCAGGAAGCGGCCGTAAAGGTACTCCGCCTTGCGGATGCGGGTCGCGCGGATGATTGGGCCATAACCCGTCTCGTCGTCACGGACGACGACGTTGGCCACGAAGGCGGTGGTGACGAACATGACCCAGGAAGCGGCCGTAAAGGTACTCCGCCTTGCGGATGCGGGTCGCGCGGATGATTGGGCCATAACCCGTCTCGTCGTCACGGACGACGACGTTGGCCACGAAGGCGGTGGTGACGAACATGAAGAAGAACAGAAAGTTGAGATTGATCTGCGCCAGGGCGTAGGGCGAATTGACGTGGACGTTGGCGCTGGAGCCGATTTGAATCCGGTCCACGGTGGCGGCGGCGAAGGAGAGGAGAAAGAAGATCGAGGATGCGATCCAGAACACCGGATTGCGCACCTGATAGCGAAGCTCGAAAACGCTGATGCTCAGGAACATCTGGGCCCCTAGCGCGGCGAATTGAGGCGCAAGGCGGAGAAGTAGACGTCCTCCAGTGTGCCGAGGTGTCTTTCGAAGCCCTCCCCTGGATCCTCGTCGCAGAGGACATGGGCCACCGTACGTCCTGCAAAAAGGCGGGTGGAGATCACCTGGCGCCGGGCCTGAAGCTCGGCAAGTTCGCTCTTTGCAACGGTCTTGACCCAGACGCGGCCGTCAAGTTCGCGCACGAGGCTCATGGGCGCGCCCTGTTGGATGATGCGGCCCGAGGCGATGATGGCCATGGCGGGACAAAGGTCGGTGACGTCCTCGACGATGTGGGTCGACAGAATGACGACGACGTTTTCGCCGATTTCAGCCAGGAGGTTCAGGAAGCGATTGCGCTCTTCGGGGTCGAGACCAGCGGTCGGTTCGTCGACGATGATTAGGCGCGGCGCGCCAAGCAGCGCCTGGGCGATGCCAAAGCGTTGCCGCATTCCGCCGGAGTAGCCCGCCAGCGCCTTTTTGCGTGCTGACCAGAGATTGGTCTGAACCAGAAGCCGCTCGACCTCGCTGCGCCGGTCGCTGGGATCGGAAACGCCCTTCAGGATCGCCATGTGATCCAGCATGTCGAGGGCCGAGACCCGGGGATAGACCCCGAAATCCTGGGGCAGATAACCCAGGTGGCGCCGAAGCCGCTCCGGCTCGACCACGACGTCGATGTCGTCGAAGGTGATCCGCCCGCTGGTGGGGGTCTGCAGGGTCGCCACGCAGCGCATCAGGCTCGATTTTCCTGCGCCGTTGGGCCCAAGCAGGCCGAACATGCCCGTGGGAACCGATAGGCTGACGCCGTCGAGGGCGCGCACGCCATTGGCGTAGGTGTGGGTCAGATCCTGGATTGTAAGCATTCCAACTCCCGCCAGCGCGGCAGCGTGCCTTTGGCTCAGGTGCTCTGCAAGTGAAACGCGTGTCATGGGCGAAAAACCGGGCCAGGCCGGCGACGGACCGCCGCTCGATTTTCGCCTTTCCGCTCCGCGCGGCTTTATCAGGCCTGCGTGTGGGAGTAGGTCATGGGCCTATGACGCAAAGCTCCTTGATCATTCCCGCGCCCCCCGTGGTCGCCTTGCCCATCGAGGGTTCAGACCAGCGCTTTCCCGTACGCCGCATCTACTGCATCGGCCGCAATTACGGCAAGCACGTCAAGGAGATGGGCGGAGATCCCCGCGAACAGCCGCCAATCTTCTTTATGAAGCCGGCGGACGCTGCGGTCCCCGATGGGGGCGCTATTGCCTATCCGCCGGGCACGAAAAATCTTCATCATGAGATCGAACTCGTCATCGCCCTGAAATCCGGCGGCGCCGATGTCGCCCCTTCAGCGGCCCTTGATCTGGCGTACGGCTACGCGGCGGGCGTTGATCTGACCCGGCGCGATCTTCAGAATGAGGCCAAGGACCGGGGCCAGCCCTGGGACGCGTCCAAGGGATTTGACGCCTCCGCGCCCATCGGACCCATCCGCCCGGCCCACCTTTGCACCGCCCTCGGGGGCGCTATTACCCTAAGCGTCAATGGAGAGGTCCGCCAAGACGGGCTCCTCGCCGACATGATCTGGGACCCGGCCGCCATTATCGCCGCCGTGTCGCGGCTATGGCGTCTGGAAGCGGGCGACCTCATCTTCACCGGGACCCCGGACGGCGTGGGACCCCTGGTGCGTGGGGATGAGGTGGCGGGGGATATAGCAGGCGTTGGTTCAGTGCGCTTCCGGATCGCATGACGATGCAGGCATAGGTCTAGGCGGCGGACATTTCGGCGGATCTTGCCTTGACCTTCAGTCCGTTGGGGTTTAATGGCCCCAGTCCGTTGGGGTTCAATGGCCCCCAAAACAGCCGCAACGAGGATCAAGATGCGCGTCGGTGTTCCTAAGGAAATCAAGCCGGACGAATATCGCGTTGGTCTGCCTCCGGCGGCGGTTCGCGAGTATGCGGCGCGGGGCCACACGGTGGTCGTCGAGACCCTCGCGGGTCAGGGCGCCGGCTATTCCGATGACGCCTACGTCCGCGCCGGCGCCAAGATCGCGCCCGACGCGGAAACGCTGTTCGCCGAAGCCGACATGGTGGTCAAGGTGAAGGAGCCTCAGGCTGCGGAGTGGGCGCGTCTTCGACCCGATCAGATCCTCTTCACCTATCTGCACCTCGCCCCGGATCCGGCCCAGACGGAGGGGCTCTTGAAGTCGGGATGCGCCGCTGTGGCCTATGAGACCGTCACGGACGCCCGCGGCGGCCTTCCTCTCCTTGCGCCCATGTCTGAAGTCGCTGGCCGGATCGCCGTGTTCTCGGCTGCTGAGACCCTTCTGAAGCATAATGGGGGAATGGGCCTGCTCCTGTGTGGCGTTCCTGGGGTCTCGCCAGCGCGGGTGGTCATCCTCGGCGGCGGCGTTGTCGGCGCCAACGCGGCCCGTATGGCTGCGGGGCTCGGAGCCGAAGTGGTCGTGCTGGAACGCTCCATCCCGCGCATGCGCGAGCTTGATGACATTTTCATGGGTCGGGTCCTGACCCGCTACTCCTCCCTCGATGCAGTTGAGGAGGAGATCCTCAGGGCTGACGTCATCATCGGGGCGGTGCTGACCGCAGGCGCCGCGGCGCCCAAGCTGGTGCGCAAGGAGCATCTGGCCAAGATGAAGCCCGGCTCTGTGCTGGTGGACGTCTCCATTGACCAGGGCGGGTGCTTTGAAACCTCCCGGCCGACCACGCACCAAGCGCCGACCTATACGGTGGACGGCGTCGTTCACTATTGCGTCGCCAATATGCCCGGAGCGGCGCCGCGGACCTCCTCTGAAGCCCTGGTGCACGCCACCTTGCCGTTCGGCCTCGCCTTGGCCGACCACGGTCTCGACCCGACCACGGTCTCGACGCCCTATCGCGCAACCCGCACCTGGCTCGCGGCCTCAATGTGCTGAAGGGCCAGATCACCCACCCCGCCGTCGCCACGGCCCTGGGCAAACCGTTTGTGGATCCCTACGCCGTCTGGGCCTGATGTGACGCGCCCTTAGTAGTCCACGGCTCGGGGGTCGTCGTCCTCCAGGTCCTCCGGGGGACCGGGAATGAACTGTAGGATGTCGCCGGGCTGGCATTCCAGCTCTCGGCAGAGGGCTTCAAGGGTTGAAAACCGCACCGCCCTGGCCTTTCCGGTCTTGAGGATCGAAAGGTTGACGATGGTCACGCCGACCCGGTCCGCAAGCTCGGTCAGAGACATACGCCGGTCCATGAGCATTCTGTCGAGGGTCACCCGGATCGGCATGATCAGATGGTGAGCTCCGCGTCCCGGCGCAGACGCGCGCCCTCGCGGAAGACTTCGGCGAGGACGAACACCACGAGGATGGCGAACCAGCCTGAGAGGTTGACCCCGAATACGTGACCGTCGGCGCGGGCCGGCGCCACGAACGTCACGGCGAGGCGAACCACATAGCCCACCGCTTCAAGAGCGATGAGCGCCAGGCCGACGGTGCGAAGACGGCCCACGTTCTCCGGCTGGAACGGATCGCCGATGATAAGCGTCGCGAACACCTGCCGCAGGCGATAGAAGATCACCAGAAGAACCCCGAGATAGACGGCCACCGCCACGCCTAAGGCTATCAAGGCGGGAAGGCGGTCGAAAATGGGGCTCAGGCCCTGGCCGGCTCCTGGAGGGCGAAGTGCGGTGTGCGCGCCGCCGGCGAGAAACGGCGCGGCCAACAGCCCCGCGGCGGTCAAAACCGCCGCCGCCGCCAAGCCCGCCCACAGGACCGCATAGGCCACGTCGAGGGCGGTCTTGAGCAAGGCGGCGATAGACCCTGGACCAAGGGTTCGCATGAGGCTTTGGAGTCCCTCTGGGTCCGCCGATACGGGGCGACGGCGCCAGATTGGGCGAGTTGGCCGGCGCGTCAACGGGGGCTGCGCTTAGAAGGACGAAGCGAGGAACCCCACCGCAGCCATCGGCAAGCTGGCGAGCAAGACGCCGATCATCGCCGCGTTGAAATAACGGTCGAATAATTGGGAGGCGCGCATAGAGAAATCTCCTGAATGTTGGGACCTTGGGCGGTCCGAAGGGGCCTGGGATGAAGCGTCGCGGGAGGGGGCTCCAGGGCGCTTCATGGAGGCGGGTATGGGCCTTTATCGACTATCGTTCAAATTACGTATCGGTAAACGATATTAAATCTCGGCAATGTGCGGCCTTCTTTCCCCTGGGTGTTGATCTGGCCGCGACCGCGGGTTGCGGTTTTCGCCCGTGGCCTTCCCTAGCGCGCTTCCGCGCATAAAAGTTTGGTTTTAAAGGATGTTTGACCGTCGCTCTTGACGAAGGCGGCCTTGAGAGGCTTTACGAGCCTTCTCTGGTCGGCGATGAGCTGGGGGCGCGAAAGATCATGAGCGAGGGATCTGCAGCGCCGCCGAAACGGGTCTGGCTCATGGGGTTCGCCAATACCGCCTATGGCTTCGGCTACGCCTCAGTCCTTGTGACGGCGCCCCACAGGATGGCCGCCCACGGCGTCCCTGAACCCGTCATCGCCGGACTGACGACGCTGGCGCTCGCCGCAAGCCTCATCGTCTTCGCGGTCGCGCCCGTCCTCGACACCCTGGTGAGCCGCCGGGTCTGGTCCGTCAGCCTTGGGCTCCTCGGGGCGATGCTAACGACCCTGGTTCTGGCTTTGCCGACGGCGAGCCCCTTCCTCGTCCCCACGCTCGCCTTGGACGCGTTTGTTCTGAGCCTCTACACCTCGGCCGTGGGCGGATGGCTTGGCGCCGCCCTTCCCAAGGGGAGCGATGAGGCCATTGGCGCCTGGTACGCCATCGGCAACTCAAGCGGCTTCGGTCTTGGAGCCCTGACGCAGTATTGGCTAATCTCCCATCTGCCCAACGGCGCCGGCGCCGCCGCCGTCGGACTGGCGACCCTCGTCCCCCTTGGCGTCCTCGCCGCGATTCCCCCAGGCGAGACGGGTCGAAAGGCCATGCGGGAAAGCTTCAATCACCTGGCGCGGGACGTGGGCAAGCTCGTCCGCCAGCCCCTGGTCGTGCGGGTGCTGCTCATGTTCATCATGCCCTGCGCCGCTTTCACCCTCACCAATGCGTTTGGAGGGATGGGCCCTGATTTTCATGCGCCCGACGCCCTGGTGAGCCTCGCCAACGGCTTGGGCGCGGTGGCCATCGGCCTGGCGGCCGCCCTGGCCGCACGACTGATCCTGAAACGCGTGCCGGCGCCTTTTCTCTATCTCGCCGTCGGCTCCCTTGGAGCCGCCTTCACCCTGGCCTTGCTCGCCCTGCCTCACACCCCCGTCACCTACCTTCTCGCTGTCCTCGGCGAGAACGCCTCGCAGAGCGTCGCCCAGGTGTCGCAGAACGCCATCATGTTCCGCTCCATCCGCCAGGGCAGCCCCCTGGCGGCGAGCCAATTCGGCCTTTTGGCGACGGCGGCGGTGGTGCCTTATGTCTACATGCAGGGACTTGACGGGTACGGGTATAAGCTCGCGGGCGGCGTCAGCGGATCCTTCCTGATGGACGCCCTCGTCAGCCTGGCGGCCTGCGTCCTCATCTTCCTCTGCGTCGTGCGCTGGCTCGCGCAAGGAAAGCTGGACGCGCCCGCCGACGGGGTCGACCCTGCGGCGGACTTCGCCTAAAGCCTTGGCCCGCCCGGGCTGGCGCGCAGGGCTGACCCTTGCGCAACGGGCGGCGCGCGAGGAGCGGGCATGGCGCTGAAACTTGAGACGGGCATGCGGCTGGTCTGCGCGACCCATAATCCGGGCAAGGCGGTGGAGATCGCCGCGCTCCTTGACGGACGCTTCCACATCGTCGCCGCCGGGGCCCTTGGCTTGGCGGAACCTGAAGAGACCGAAGCGACCTTTGTGGGCAACGCGGTGTTGAAGGCGCGCGCCGCAGCGGACGCGGCCGGACTTGTGGCTATTGCGGACGACTCGGGTCTGTCGGTGGACGCCCTGGGCGGCGCCCCGGGGGTCTTGTCGGCGCGATGGGCGCAAACGCCCACCGGGCGTGATTTTGCGTCGGCCATGGCGCGGGTCGAGACGGAGACCCGGGGCGCTGAGGGTCCGCTCACCGCCCATTTCACCTCCGCCCTCGCCGTCGCCTGGCCCCACGGGCCGGTCGTGGCGGTGGAGGGGCGCTGCATGGGACGGCTGGTTTTTCCCGCGCGCGGTCGGCGCGGGTTCGGCTACGATCCCATATTCCTGCCCACCGGCGAGGCGGAAACATTTGGAGAAATGGCGCCGGAGCGTAAGCACGCCATCTCCCACCGCGCCGTCGCCTTCGCCAAGCTTAAGGCGGCCCTGTTTTGACGGGCGAGGCGGGGGCCTGCCCCCCCCTGGGCGTCTACATCCACTGGCCCTACTGCGCGCGCATCTGCCCTTACTGCGATTTCGCCGTGGTGAGGGATCGGGGGCGTAGCGACGAACAGGCCGCCCTTGGACGCGCCATCCTCCGGGATCTGGCGTCGCAGGCGGCTTGGACTGGCAGGCCGCCCTCGGACGCGCCATCCTCCGGGATCTGGCGTCGCAGGCGGCTTGGACTGGCCGCCGCCGTCTCGTCTCGATCTTCTTCGGCGGGGGCACCCCGTCCCTGATGCCCCCTGAAACCGTCGCCGCCACGGTTGAGGCCTGCCGCAGCCTTTGGCCGTCCCCTCGTCCGGTGGAGGTGACCCTGGAGGCTAACCCCACCGACGCCGAGAGCGCCCGGTTCGCCGCCTTCGCCGACGCGGGCGTCACGCGCCTTTCCCTGGGAGTCCAGGCTTTTGACGACGCCGGTCTCACGCTCCTCGGACGCAATCACGACGCGTCGGAGGCGCGGCGAGCGGCTCGTCTAGCGGCGGGCGCCTTTCCCCGTCTCTCCATCGACCTCATCGGCGCGCGTCCAGGACAAAGCCTGCAAAGCTGGCGCGCGGATTTGCAGGAGGCCGTGGACCTTGGGGCAGAGCACGTGTCCGCCTACGAGCTGACCATCGAGGAGGGCACGCCCTTTCATCGCGCCGTGCGCAGAGGCCGCCTGACGCCGCCGGACGAGGACGCAGGGGCGGACTTTTACCAGTGCGCCCAGGAAACCCTCTCGGGCCTGGGCTTTGAGGCCTATGAAGTGTCAAACCACGCCAAAGGCGTCGACGCGCAGGCGCGCCACAACCTCGTCTACTGGCGCGGGGAGGATTATGTCGGCGTGGGTCCAAGCGCCCATGGCCGCCTCACCCAGAACGGCGTGCGGACCGCGTTGGTCATGCGGCGCACGCCTCTGGATTACATCGCCGCTGTGCAGCGTTCTGGCACGGGCGTCGAGGCGAAAGAGACGCTGAGCGGTCTTGAAGCGGCGCGAGAGCGGCTTCTCATGGGCCTGCGCATCAGCGAGGGGGTGGACTTGAGCGCCCTCGACGGCCTCGCCCTGGACGCCCTGCCGGACCTCGTCGCCCAAGGTCTCATGGAGATGAAAGGCGAGAAGATCCGCGCCACGCCCGCGGGGCGAGCGGTTTTGGATGCGGTGACGCGGACCTTGATCGCCTGAAAGGGGGCCCGCCGGCCCCCAAAGGTTCAGCGCAGTCCCATACGGATTGAACCGTCCAGGCGAACGTCCTCGCCGTTGAAATAGCCGTTGCGGACCATCTCCAGGGCCAGGGAGGCGTATTCCTCCGCATGGCCGAGGCGCTTGGGGAAGGGCACTGAGGCGGCGAGGGCCTCTTTGACCTGAGGGGGAGCGGCGTTCATGGAGCGGCGTTCATCAGGGGCGTATTGAAGATGCCTGGGAGGATGGTGTTGACGCGAATCCCTTCGCCGGAGAGGTCCCTGGCGATGGGGAGGGTCATGCCGACGACGCCGCCCTTGGAGGCGGAGTAGGCGGCCTGTCCCATCTGGCCGTCCTCGGCCGCCACAGAAGCGGTGTTGACGATGGCGCCGCGCTCGCCGTCGATGGGGTCCAGGGTCAGCATGCCCGCGGCGCTCTTGGCGATGCAGCGGAAGGTGCCGACGAGGTTGATCTGAATGATCATGTTGAATGCGTCGAGGGGGAAATGGCGGATCTCGCCCGTGTCCTTGGAGCGGCTCGCGGTCTTGGCCGCATTGCCCGTGCCGGCGCAGTTGATCAGGATCCGCTCCTGACCATGGGCGCTCCGAGCCTTGGCGAAGCCGGCGTCCACGTCCTCGTCCGATGTGACGTTGACCTTGCAGAACACGCCGCCGATGTCGGCGGCGACTTTTTCACCCTTGTCTTGGTTCATATCGAAGATGGCCACCTTGACCCCATGCGCGGCGAGGGCGCGGGCGGTCGCCTCTCCGAGGCCGGATGCGCCCCCGGTGACGACAGCGGCGATGCTTGAATCGAGTTTCATAGGCGTTTTCCTCTGGTTTCGTGGTAGGCTGACCCCTGGGGCCGGTCGTTGATGAAGGTGTATCAGCGTGAACGAGGAAGCCAATCCCGCCTACGATGGGATGAGCCTACCCGCTTCGCGGGCGGTTGTGCCCTATGCCGTGCGCGTCAACGCAAGCCTCGTCAAGCGAGGTTTCTGGCCGAAAATTCGTCGTGTAGCGGCCCAAATTCCCTTTGCGGAGGACGCCGTCGCCCTTTGGTATTGCTCCCTCGACCGGGAGACGCCCGCCACCACCAAGGCGCTGCTGGTCGCGGCCCTCGCCTATTTTGTGATCCCCAAGCCTTTTCGTCCGCGCCGGATACCTTTGCCTGGTTTTGTGCTCGCCGATGACGCCGCCATCATCGCCGCCGCCGTTGCTCTGGCGCACCGGGCGGTGCAACCGCGCCACCGCGAGCTGGCGAGACGCACCCTCGCGCGGCACCTGAACGCATGATCCACCCAATTGCGGCGGCCCTTGCGGTCGCCTCCCTGGCCGCTGCGGCGGCTTACGGGATCGTTTGGGTGGTCCGCCCGGCGGGGTGGGTGCGCACGGGCCTAAAGACCGCGGCCGTGGGCGCCCTGGCCCTCGGGGCGCTCAGCGAACAGAGGGTTTGGCTCCTCGCCCTCGCCATCGGCCTCAGAACCATGGGGGATTTCGTGCTCGCCGTGGACGAGAAGCGCGGTCTTCCAAGCGCCCTGTTCAGCTTGCTCCTGGCGCAGGCGGCCTACCTCGCGCTTTTCCTCCACGCGGGAGGCGGGATGGCTATGTTCCGCGCCCAACCCCTACGTCTGGCGGGGATCATGACCATTGTCTCGGCGACGGTTTTGGTGGTCCGCTTAATCTGGCCCCGGCTCGGCGCCCTTAAGGCCCCGAGCGCCGTTTACGCCCTGGCCGCCGCCGGGATGGCCATGGCCGCCCTCGCCCTGCCCGCGGCTCGCTGGCCCGCCATGGCGGGCGCGGCGGCGTTTTTCGCGTCCGACGGGGTCCTGGCCGTCCGCATTTTCAGGTTCGGCGGCGCACGCGATCCTGTGGCTGACCGGACAGTGTGGGCGCTTTACTACCTAGGACAGGCGGGGATGGCCGCAGGGTTTCTTTTGAACTGACCCGTGGAGCCTCGGCGAGCGACGTTTCACAGGGGCTCGCCTGCGTCGATTTCGTAAACGCGCAACCGGCGTTCGCCCACGCCCAGGTCGCGCCCCGCCGCCCGCCATGCAGCGATATGGGGGGAGGTGAAATGCCGGCGAAGCGCGTCTCGGTCGACCCAAAGCTCTTTCACGTGGAAGAGGCCCGGATCAAGCAGGTCCTCAGCGTAGGTGTAGGTTTGGCAGCCCATCTCCGCGCGGCTCGCCTCGATCATGCGGGTCATGGCGGGACGAGCGGCCTCGACGTTCTCTAAGGGGAGGCGGATGGTGCCGAGGACGAGGATCATCGGGCTGTCGGGAAAAGCGTAAAAAAGTCGAGGTCGTAGGCGTCCTCAGGTCGTGACCGAACAAGCGCGTCCAGGCGGTGTGCGTCCTCTCCCACAAGGATGCGCCACCGCTCTTGGCGCACGCCGTCGAGGATGACCGTGGCGGCGGCCTCGGCGGTCATGGGCGCGTTGTCGCGGAAGGCGGCGGCCATACCGGCGGCGAACTGGGCGACCATGGCGTCTGAGAAAGCCGCCTCGTCCACGCCGCGGTTGCGCATGGCGCGGCGCGCGGCGGCGATTTCCTCTGGAGACATCGCCTCGCCATCCCGGCCGGCGAGGACTTTGCGGGAGTTGGCCACAATGTCTGTGCCGATATGCCCGGGCATGACGACTGAGCATTTCACGTGAGGCGCATTGACCTTAAGGTCGGTGATGAGCGCCTCAGTGAACCCCTTGACGGCGAACTTGGCCGCCGAATAGGCGGTATGGGGCGTGGTGGGGCCAATGGAGGCGTAAAAGCCGTTGACGCTGGAGGTGTTGACGATGTGTCCCGCCGCCGAACGCGTCACCAGCTCCAGAAAGGCGCGCGTGCAAAGGTAGACGCCTCCCCAGCAGATATTGAAGGTCCGCTCCCAACTCTCGCGCGGGTCGGTGAAGAGAGACCCACCGCCGCCGATCCCGGCGTTGTTGAAGAGAAGATCAATGTGGTCGGCGTCGTGCTCGCGCACGACGGCGTCGCGGAAGGCGAGGACGGCGGCCTCGTTGGCGACGTCGGCCTCGTGGACGCTCACCCGCACCCCTTGAGGCAATCCGTCAGCCTGGCAGATCGCAAGAGTTTGTGCGAGGCCTTTGGATGAGACGTCGCATGTGGCCACGTGGCAACCCTCTTGGGCCAGCTGGCGCACCAGCGCACGGCCCATGCCGCCGCCGCCTCCGGTGACGACGGCGATCTTTCCATTGAAGTCCTTCACAGCATCGCTCCCGTGGGGCCCTCTTCACCGTTTCGGGGCCGTTTGTGCGTTTCGAATGCTCGCAGACATTGATCCTTGGGCACAAGGGCAAACAGCCGCCGCCCAGGGCCGCGCCGCGGTCGCAGCCATGGACAAGGCGCGAGGACGCCCCCTAGGGTCTCGGGCCGGGGCCACGGGCGGGTGGCGAGGATTGCCGGTTTCGGGCCGGAAACGCGCGTCCGCCCCTCGAACCGACCTCGAGGACAGGCGCAGCGGGTGTGGAGCCGGAGGGGCGCGGAAGGGAGTTTGGCTTCATGACGGCAACGCTTGATCGACCTGATCCCATCGTCCCGACGCCGCAGCTGCGGCGATCCGCCCTCAGCCAGCTGGAGAGCCTCGGCCAGTCTATCGCTAATATTGCGCCAACCCTCACGCCGGCCCTGAGCGTGGCGGTCATCGTCAAACTTTCTGGAAACGGCGCCTGGTTGGCTTATCTCATCGCGACGGTGGGGATGATGTTCGTCGCCGCCAACATAGGTTCCCTCGCCCGTCGGCATCCCTTATCGGGGTCCTATTTTATCTACATAGGCCGGACCCTCGGTCCCTTCGCCGGCGCCTTAGCCGGATGGTCCATCATCGGCGCCTACCTCGTGACGGCGGTGGCGGTCTCCTTATCGTTCATCATTTTTCTCAACGCCGTTCTGGCCGCCATTGGCCTGCGCGCTTTCTCCGCGCCCCCGATCCTGGTGCTGCCGGCCTTCGTGGGCCTGCGCGCTTTCTCGGCGCCCCCGATCCTGGTGCTGCCGGCCTTCGTGGGCCTGGTCGGCCTGGCCGCCTATCACGACATCAAGTTGTCTTCACGCCTCGCCCTTATCCTTGAAGGTCTGTCCTTGGGCGTTATCGCCCTCATCGTCGCCATCGTGGTCTGGCGCCATGGCGGAGCGGTTGATCATCGCCAATTTGATTGGCCCAAGCTGCCCCTCGGAGGCGTCCTCGCCTCCCTCGCCTTCGCGGTGTTCGGTTTCGTAGGTTTTGAGAGCGCCGCCACCCTCTCCCAGGAGACTCACGACGCCCCGGTGGCCATCCCCAGGGCGGTGATGTTGAGCGCCGTCGGCGCCGGCGCCTTCTTCGTCGTCGTGACCTATTTCATGGTGCTGGGCATGGGGCCCGATGCGCCGAGCCTCGGATCCAGCGACGCGCCCTTCGCCGATCTCACAGCCAGGGCGGGCCTCTCTGGCGCGGCTGGCGTCGTCTACGCGTCGGCCCTCATCTCAAGCTTCGCCTGCGTGCTTGCTTCCCTCAACGCCGCCTCCCGGCTTCTCTTCTCCATGGGACGCTACGGTTTTCTGCACGGCGGGCTGGGTCGGGTTCATTCCCAACGCAAGACCCCGCACATCGCCTTGATTTTCTGCGCGGCGGTCACGCTCATCGGCAGCCTTGCGCTCCTGCCCCTGGGCGTCCTCGACGCCTACGGCCTTTCGGGAACCTTCGCCGCCCTCGGCTTTCTTGTGGTCTATCTTCTCGTCTGCCTGGCGGCGCCCCTGGACGCTTGGCGCTCGGGGGGGCTGGGCTTCAGCGAGGCGGTCACAGGCGCCTTGGGGCTCCTGGCGGTGGGTTTCGTCCTCGTGGCGAGCGTCTACCCGGCGCCGGCGAAGCCTTATGATCTTCTTCCCTATCTTTTCGCCGCCTACCTGGCCCTCGGCGCCGCCTGGTTCGTGGTGGTCAAGCGCAGGAGCCCCCAGGCGTTCGTCTCCATCGCCGATAATCTGGAGGTCTGAACGGCCGGTCCCGGCGATCAGGGGACGACGGGCTCAAGCCTGAGCACTGTCTCCGCGTTGGCCAGGACTGCGTCGCGAGAATAGAGGAACGGCGCATACTGACCGCCGGCCCAGAGGGGGAAGAGGTCTCGGAAATGTGGGCTCATGGGGTCGCCGGATTCGCCGGGCGTGTTGATGACCACCGAGTTATCCCAGGCGCCGACGTCTAGGACCATGCGCACCGACGCTCCCGCCGTGACGCGAAAATCGCTCACACGGTAGGTGGTCGCCATGGGGGTGCTCGCCGATCCTCCAACCTCGAGGGGGCCGACGCTGAGCTGCGCGCCAAGGGAGGGCGGGGCGAGGGCGGCCGCGGCGGCGGACCATTGGGCATGGTGCAGCGTTCCCCAGCGCCAAAGGGCGGGGTCTGGTCCGAGAAGGGAGCGGACCTGGCCGTAGGCCGCCTCCAAGGAGGTCTTGAGGAGGGCGTCCCGTCGCGCTTGGGGTTCAGGGCCGAACTGGGGGCCCGGATCGGCCAGCCATGCGACCACCGCGGCGAGTTGCGGATCCGCGAACGAAGGCCGCGCCGCCTCCGGCACCAGGGCGTCGACCACCGCTTTTCTCAGGAACCGCGAAGCCCAGACCTCGAACAAGGCCGCTTGAGGGCTTTCCACGCTCTCAAGGCCGTCCCAACCCTTCAGCAGGGAGAGGGCGGCGGCCTGATCGGCGTCGTCAGGGACAAGGCCGTCGAGGAGGCCCGCGGTCTGGCGCGCCAGGGGGCTTGTGACGTCGGTCTGCAGCCGCATCATGTCCACAAGATCAAGCTTGGGCTTGGACGCCAAAACAGACTGGATCTCATCGATACGCGAGCGGTCCACCCACTCAAATCCGAGCTTGCGCACTTCGGAGGGATAATCCTTGGGCAGGTTCATCTCATTGGCTGTGGCGAACCATCCCTGCGCCGGATTGCGGACAAAGGGGAAGAGGTCCGGCGCCGTCATCCCGCGCCACTCGTACCGGCCGTCGCCCGGCACCGGCATCAATCCGTCCCAATTGGGTCTGACCGGAGCGAAGGCGGACGGACGCCATCCGATGTCCCCGGACACGTCCGCGTAGACGAGATTGAGGGGCGGGGATCCCCAGTGGGCGTGCGTCGCCTCGAAGTCAGCCCAAGTTTTGGCCCGGAACATCCACGCCGCATTGAAATAGCCCGCGCCTCCCGGCTGGCTCCACGTCGAGCGAACGGCGAAGGCCAGACCCTTCTTGGGGTCCTCAAACAGGACCGGGCCATGGCGGGTGAACTTGAGGACGAGGTTGCGGGCGGGCTGACCCTTCACCTCAAGGGTGTCGCGAACGACTTGCATAGGCTCCCAGGCGCCCTTGTAGCGGTAAGCGTCTGGGTGTTCGGGGGAGGTCTCATAGACGTAGAGATCCTGCTGATCGACATAAAAGATGGTCAGTCCCCAGGCCGTCGCGTCGTTGTGGCCGTCGCGTCGTTGTGGCCGAAGCTCACGCCAGGAAGCGCGGGCTCGCCCGCGCCTTCAACATGAAATCCCGGCGCGCTCATATCGACGAGATAGCGAAGGGAGGGGACGCTGTGCTCACGATGGGGATCATTGGCGAGGATGGGACGCCCGGTGGCCGAGCGATCGGCGGCGACGACCCAATTGTTCGACCCTTCCTGGGTGACCTCGCCGTTGCGGAGGGCCAGACGGGTCGCATCGGGCGCGTCGGCGACAAGGGTCTTGCCGTCGAAGACCACCCCGGTCGTGCCAAGGACGTAATCCTTTAGAACGCCCGGCTCCACCACGCAGGGATCAAGACCCTTGGGGACGACGATGGTGTGGGCCGGTTCGATCTTGTGCCGCAGGGTTTCGTACGTCAGGCCTCCGTGGCAGACGGACTGGGCGCGGACCACTTCGGCGAGGAGATTGCCGACGAGGGCGTTGCTGCGGATGCGGACAAGGTCGTCCGCCGTCCACCGCTCCGGGTGAGAACCTGTGAGGACGAACTCCTTGGGCGCGGGCCGGCGGCCGGAGTTGACTTCATCCACAAAGGCGTTGACGCCGGCGACGAAGGCTTGGCTCCAGCCTCGCGTCTCTTCCGGGTAAGAGGCCCATTCCGCGGCCATGTCGCCACGATAGAGGAGAAGCCGCGCGGCACGGTCCTTATCGACGTAGGCGGGGCCGAAGCTGGCCGACAGGCGGCCAAGGCCGCGTTTGCGCCAAAGGTCGATCTGCCAGAGCCGATCCCGCGCGGCGTTGTAGCCCTGCAGAAAAAACGCGTCTCTCGTGGACGCGCCGTAGATATGGGCGATCCCCCAATGGTCGATGACGATCTCGCCCTTAGCGTGGAGACCCGCGACGCTCCGCACCTGGATGGCGGCCGAGGGGGCCGGCCCCTCCGCGGCGCGCGCGCCTAAAGAGAGGCCAAGGCTCATGGCGATTACCGCCGCAACTGTCCTTGCTCTCATGACGCGGTCCTTGGCGTCGGCGGGCCCCCATAGCGCCACCGGCCAGCCACTCTGTCCGAGACGGCCTCCAGCGGCAATGGCGGGCGCCCCAGGAGCGGCGGGTGAATCGGATTGGAGCGACCGCGCCCGTGTGCTGACCGACGCCCCGACGCGGCGTGTTCGCGCGGTTTTTGATCCTGAATAGACTGAATAGCCTATTCAGCCTGGGTTCATTTCTGGTCTGCAAAATGCTGGTCATCTACTGAATTTTTCAGTCGACACCAAATCAATGGAGGGAATGATGTCTCTAAAGAACAGAACTATAGTTGCTGTCTTTGCCGCGGGCATGGCTGCAATGAGCGTTAATTCTGCTTTCGCGCAAGTTGCGCAGCCTGATCCTGGTCATCCTCGCGTGAACGAAGTTGAGCGGCGGATCGATCGCCAGGCGGGCCGCGTCGACTGATCCTGGTCATCCTCGCGTGAACGAAGTTGAGCGGCGGATCGATCGCCAGGCGGGCCGCGTCGACAAGGGCGTCTCCGATGGTCAAATCAACGCGCGTCAAGCCACGCGGGACGACGCCAAACTCGGTCGGGAGCAGTCCGGCCTTAATCGGGACATGGCCGGCGACCGCGGCCACATTACCAAGGCCGAGCAGCGCAACCTTAACCGTCGCCTCAACCTCGGCAGCCACATCATTCATCATCAGCGCGTCCGCGGCGCCGCAAAATAGGGATGGCCCAGCGCCGTGTAGCGGCGTCGCCGGCCCCGCGGTCGGCGACGCCGTCGCCGCGTTGCGGCTTCCCCGACGCCGCACCGCGGACTCAAGGCTCGCCGCATGAGGGCCCCAAGGACGCTAGACGGCCGTCAGCCGACGTTGACGCCTTTCCAGAAGGCAAGACGCCCCTTTATCTCCTTCGCCGCCGTCTTGGGCTCGGGGTAGTACCAAGCCGCATCACGGTTCACGCTGCCGTCCACCTCCACGGAGTAGTAGTGCGCAACGCCCTTCCAGGGACACACGCTCGTCGTGTCGCTGGGCCGCAGGAGCGCGCGGTCAACGGCCTCAAGGGGGAAATAGTGGTTGTTCTCCACGACCACCGTGTCGGCGCTGTCCGCCAGGGTGGCTCCGTTCCAGATCGCCTTGACCATCGGTGACGCCTTATCCTCATGGGCGCGCTACGCTGTCCGTGCGCCGCCCTCCTTCGTAGGTGGCTACCCCTCGCACCCTCGGCAAGCGGCCGGCCCCAACCTCTTGCGTCAGGCGGCGAAATAGCCGGGCTGATCCAGGTCGCTCAGCAGATCAGGCCCCGTCGGCCTCCATCCCAGGGCAGCCTGGGTGAGGGCGCTGGAGGCGGGCATGTCTGCGGCGGCGAAGTTGGCGAACCACCCGAAATGCTCGCGCGGACGCGTTTGCACGGGAAGGCCTAGCCGGCGTCCGATGACTTCGGCGATGGACTTGAACGTCACGCCCTCGTTCTCCGTCGCGTGATAGGCGGCAAGCGCCGCGCCGTGATCAAGGGCCAGCCGGTAAAGGCGAGCCGCGTCGGAGCGATGGACGCCCGGCCAGCGGTTCGCGCCGTCGTCCACATAGGCCGACACGCCCGTCCGCCGCGCGATGGCGATGAGGATCGGGACGAAGCCGTGGTCGCCCAGGCCGTGGACCGAGGGAGCGAGGCGAATGGTGGCGGCGCGTACGCCCTGGGCCGCCAGGGCCCGCGCCGCCGCTTCAGACCGTCGCGGCATGGAGGCGTCCTCGGCGGGAAGATCCGTTTCCACAGCGACGCGGCCTGGGGCCAGACGCGCCAAGCCGGACGTGACGAGGAGGGGGCGATCGGATCCGGCTAGAGCGCGGCCGAGGGCCTCGATGGCGCGCCTATCCTGCAGGGCGTTCTCCGCAAATTTGGAGAAGTCGTGATTGAACGCCGTATGGATCACGGCGTCAGCGGCGCCGGCGGCGGCCCTGAGGAGATCGATTTGATCCAGGTCGCCGATGAGGGGCTCCGCGCCTGCAGCTTTGAGGGCGTCAGCCTTGTCCGGCCCGCGCGCCAGGCCCGTGACCCTGTGTCCGGCGCCGATGAGCTCGCCAACAACCGCTAATCCGACCCACCCGGTCGCGCCCGTTATAAAGACATGCATGTCTTGAACCTCCAAACCGTGACGGCGGCGTTGTGACAAGGGGCTTTATGCTGGTAAAGTAGTGACATTATACTGGTATAATAGCTAATAGGGTTACGGCTCATGCCCGATGGACAGTCCCTGGGGGCCTACCTCAGAAACCGGCGCACAAAGCTTGATCCGGCTTCCTATGGAGTGTCAGCCGGACGGCGGCGAACCCAGGGCCTGCGCCGCGAGGAGGTGGCCCAGCAGGCGAACATCAGCGCCACCTGGTACACTTGGCTGGAACAGGGTCGCGGCGGAAACCCCTCGCCCGACGTTCTCGACCGGATCGCCGGCGCCCTTCGCCTCACGGCCGTCGAACGCGAACATCTCTTCCTCCTTGGCCTGGGCCGTCCGCCTCAGGTTCGCTACCGGGGCGGCGACGCCATCACGCCGCGCCTGCAAAGGCTCATCGACGCCTTGACCTTTAGTCCGGCCATCCTGCGGACCGCCACCTGGGACGTCGTGGCGTGGAATCGGGCTGCGTCGGCGGTCCTCACGGACTACGGCGCCCTGGCTCCGCATCAGCGCAACGTGCTGCGTCTCCTGTTCTGCGATCCCCGCATTCGCGCGGCCCAGGCCAACTGGGAGGCGGTGGCCCGGTTCGTTGTGGCGGCGTTCCGCATCGACGCGGCGCGCGCAGGCGCTGACGCTGAGATAGGCCCTCTTGTCGAGGAGCTGAGCCGCGCCAGTCCCGAGTTCGCCGCCATGTGGCGCGACAACGACGTCGATATCCACGACGCCGGGGTCAAGCGCCTGCGTCATCCCAAGGCCGGCTGGATCGCCGTGGAGTATTCCTCCTTCAGCGTCGACGGCCGCCCTGACCTCAGGCTTGTGGTCTATAACCCCGCGTCCGAGGAGGACCAAAAGCGCATTGAAGCCCTCGTGGCGGGCGACGCTGCGCCGCAAGCGGGAACGGCGGCGCAGCTCGCCTAGACCGCGCGGCGCCCTTTGCGCCTTTTGCCCTTTGCGCCCTTTGCCCTTTGCGCCCTTTGCCCTTGGCGCCCGGCCTGCAACCCTTAAGGTTCCAACCGGGGCGGACGGGCCGACAGCCGCCCGGTCTGATCGCGTCGCGCAGGAGGTCCCATGCGGATCGAGACTGTCCTCTATCCGGCCCTAGGCGCGCTTGCAGCGGCCCTGACCGCTTTTGCGGCGGCGGCCGATCCTAGCCCGACGCCGGCGAAGGGCCCTAAGGCGACCCTCACCCATGAGGCCCTGTGGATGATGAAGCGGGTGGGCGAGCCCCATGTCAGCCCGGACGGACGCTTCGCCGTCGTCTCCGTGCTTGAGCCGTCCTACGAACCCGATAAGGCCGTAAGCGACCTTTGGATCGTTCCCACGGACGGTTCTGCGCCGCCCCGGAGGATCACCAGCACCAAAGCTGCGGAAAATGATCCCGCCTGGTCTCCCGACAGTGGGAGCCTCGCCTTCTCCACCAAACGCGAAGGCGATGAGGCGGAGGAGATCTACGTCCTCGACCTCGCCCAGGGCGGCGAGGCGCGGCGGGTCACCACCGTCTCCACCGGGGCCTTCGCGCCCAAGTGGCGTCCGGACGGCAAGGCGATCTTGTTTGAGAGCGACGTCTACCCTGGGGCCCTCGACGACGCGGCTAATCGCAAGATCGCGACCGACCGCAAGGCGGTGAAGGCTAACGTTCGGGTTTATGAGCATTTCCCCGTTCGGTTTTGGAACGCGTGGCTCGACGACCGGCGCCCCACCATCATGGTCCAGGCCCTCGAGCCGGGAGCCAAGGCGGTGGACATTCTGGCCAAGACCGCCCTGGCCCACGCCTCAGGGTTCGCCGGCGCGGAGGGCGAGACCCATGCGTCCCTCTCCCCGGTCTGGACGCCGGATGGTCGGGAGGTGGTCTTCACCGCCACCACCGAACGATGGAATGCAGCCTTCTCCGAGGTGGGCTATCAGCTCTATCGGGTTGCGGCCGACGGCGCCGGCGAGCCCACGCCGATCACGATCAAGGCGGGCGATTATCGACAGGTCGGCTTCAGCGCCAAGGGCGATTTTATCTACTATGAGTATGCCCCGCAGGATCAGGAGGTTTATCACCTGCCTCGACTGATGCGCGCGCCCTGGCCTTCCGGGGGAGAGCCCCACGCGGTCATGGAGGGGTTTGATCGCGAGGCGGCGGCTTACGCCCTCACCCCAGATGGGCGGTTCGTTTATTTCCTGGCGCCGGACGCGGGCCGGGAGGACCTCTACCGCGTGCCGGCGAGCGGTGGAACACCGGCGCTGGGAACACCGGCGCTGGTCATCGCGCCGTCAAGCGGAGGCTACACGGCGCTGCAAATTCCACAAAAGCGGGAAAGGCCGCTCCTCATCGGATCCTGGGGCAGCTCCGTCAGCCCGGCCGAAGTGGTTCGGATCGATCCGGAGCGCGGGGCCCATGTCAATCTGACCCGTTTCAACGTCGCCGCCGCTGCGGCCATCGATTGGAAGCCGCCCGAGCACTTCTATTTCACGAGCGCCAAGGGTCGGCGTATCCACAATATGATCGTCCTGCCGCCCCATTTCGACCCGGCCAAGTCCTATCCCCTGCTCGTGCTGATCCACGGCGGCGCGGCGAGCAACAATCCGGATCAGATCAGCCTGCGGTGGAATTACCACCTCCTGGCCGCACCCGGATACGTGATCCTCATGACCGACTACACCGGCTCAACGAGTTTTGGGGAAGCCTTCGCCCAGGCCATCAAACTTGATCCGCTCAAAACCCCGGGCGAGGAGATCAACCAGGCCGTGGACGAGGCCCTGAAACGGTACCGCTTCATCGACGGCTCGCGCATGTGCGCGGCCGGAGCGAGCTATGGCGGACACCTCGCCTATTGGCTTGAAGCCACCACCACGCGCTATCGCTGCATCATCAGCCATGCGGGCGAGGTGGATCTCACCACTCAATGGGGCACCAGCGACGGTATTTACGGGCGGGAGGTGACCAATGGAGGGCCGCCTTGGGGCGGAAGTTCCATCTGGCGCGACCAGAGCCCCATCACCTACGCCGCCCATTGGAAGACGCCCATCCTCCTCAGCATCGGCGAGCGGGATTTCCGCGTTCCCATCGGCAACACCCTAGAGGCGTGGAGCGTCCTGCAGCGGCAAAAGGTCCCAAGCCGACTTCTGGTCTGGCCTGACGCCTGGCACTGGATCCTCAAGCCCGAGGACAGCCGTCGCTTTTACCAGGAGGTGGACACGTGGCTCGCCGAACACCTAGGCCCGGACGCGGACCACGCGCCCAAGGGGTGAGGGCATGAGGGGTGCAGCGGCCTAGGCGGTCGCGTCTTTGAAATAGGGCTCCACAGGTCCCTGGAGTTTGATGGTCATGGCGTTTCCCGCCCGGTCCTTGGCTGCGCCGGCGGCCAGGCGGACCCAGTTTTCGCTGACGCAATATTCCTCGACGTTGGTCTTCTCGACGCCCTTGAACCTGACGCCGACCCCCCGCTCGAGGAGCGTGGCGTCATAGTAGGGGCTTTTGGGGTTGGCGGAGAGACGGTCGGGCGGCTGGTCGGTCATAGGCGGTTTCTCATGCTCGCGAAGGCGCCCGTCTGCGGGGCGCCGGGGGCGTGGGGCTTATGACGGTCCCAAGGCCGGGCGTCCAGACGCAGGGCTTCAGCTCACGACGCCTGTGCGCAGCGGCCGTCGTCTCAGGCCGGCCCGCCTTGGAGCTGGTTCAGCTGCTCGGGCGTCAGGCCGAGGGCCTCCATGACCGGAGAGGCGCTGTCCTGGCTCCAGGCGTGCCTCGGACCGATGGTCAGGCCGCCGTCCACGACGAAATGCGCTCCGGACACAAAGGCGGAAGCGTCCGATCCCAGGAATAGGGCCGCCTCCGCGATATGGCGCGGCACCCCGGCCTTGGGCACCGGCTGAAACCGGGGCGCGCCCTCTTCGATCCGGGCGGCCATCTGGTCGGCCACCGCGCGCGGCAGGCCCATGGACGCCCCGAAGATGGAGGTGGCGATCAGGCCGGGGCAGATGGCGTTGACCCGAATGTTATGCGGCGAAAGCTCGGCGGCGGCCACCCGCGTAAGGTGGATCACCGCCGCCTTGGCCGTGGAATAGGCCACAGGGCCCCACCCCGCCTGAAGCCCGGCGATAGAGGCGGTGTTGATCACCGCGCCGCCGCCGCGCTTTTTCATGAGCGGCGCGGCGTGCTTCATGCCGAGGGCGACGGACCGTACGAGGAGGACGAAAGTTTCGTCCCAGGCGTTCGCCTCCATGGTCTCTAGCGGCGACAAGGTTCCCCCGGCGCCGGCGTTGCTGAACAGGATGTCGAGGCCGCCGAAGGCGGTCTGCGCCTGGGTGAGCGCCGCGGCGATGTCGGCTTCGCGGGTCACATCGCAATGCACATAGACCAGGCGATCGGGGAAGCGACTCTGAAGCATAGCGCCCTTCTCGTCCTGCACGTCGGCCGCCACCACCCGCGCCCCTTCCGCGAGGAAGAGTTCGGCCGTTCCCAGGCCTATTCCCGACGCCGCGCCAGTGATGACGGCGACCTTGTCCTTAAGCCGCTCGGCCATGGACCTTTTCCTCCCACGCCCGCCGCCTACGCGTGCGGGCTTTCTGACGAGCCTAGGGGATAGTGACGACGATCTTGCCCTGCGCGCGGCGTTCGGCGAGGTCGGTGATCGCCTCGCCAGCGCGGTCCATGGGATAGCGGGCCGACACATGCGGCATAGCGGGCCGACACATGCGGCTTGATCTTGCCCTCGGCGTATAGGGCCATGAGATCGTGGATGTTGTCCTGGTTCGCCTGGGGCTCGCGACCGGTCCAGGATCCCCAGAAAACCCCGACGATTTGGCACCCCTTCAGAAGCGCTAGGTTGAGGGGGATGGCGGGGATGCCCGCCGGGAAGCCGATGACGAGGAAGCGCCCTTCCCAGGCGATGGCCCGCAGGGCGGC
>Ga0209208_10000613_pt1 | contig 47153 bp, 38 predicted proteins | sample S1TSphfallax_3_FD_187694 | JGI IMG/M metagenome (GOLD analysis project Ga0209208, IMG submission 187694) | Host-associated microbial communities from peat moss isolated from Minnesota, USA - S1T2_Fd - Sphagnum fallax MG (SPAdes) (version 2) | ecosystem: Host-associated > Plants > Peat moss >...
GGGGGGGGGGGGGGGGGGCAACTTGGGTCATTTCATGACATGTGCATAAAATATACACTTGCAAAACTTGTTGAATATAATTTTTAGTTTCACTTTTGGTGTTTGGGTTTGATATATGAATTTTCACTAAGTTAATTCTATTTAATATAATTTTAAATAAATAAATAAACTCAAAATATATAATTCAAGGAATAATGGGTATATTTATGGCATATATAATATAATACATCCCATTTTTTTTGTACTAAACTAAGTTCAAATTTGAGTTAGTCAACCAAAAAATGTTTGAAATCCAAAATTTAAAAAATGGCTATCTTCACATATCTTGTTATCTTCCATTTGAAAATGATTGTTTGTCAAAATGTTAATTTACCACATATTTATGGTCATTGCTTTGAAAAACACCAATTTGTGATATGATAATAATCAAATTGTTCATATGGAATCAAAATGTTTAATAAATACTACAAATTTCATGAATATTAAACATCATTTCAATCCTTTCTTGAATATATTTGCATTTTTTTGGATGTTGTGATGTACATTTTTTTGGCACAAATGTATTTTAACATCACAACATACGAAATAAAAGAGTGTAATTCATTTGGCATTTGACTTATTTGAGTTTTGACCTACCATAAAAGGGCATATTCATAATTAAGGTACTAGTTTTCACCACATGACTCAAGGATTTTGTTTTTGCTATCTTCCAAATACAAAATTTAAATGGAATAAATTTAAGTGAAAGATATTGGATAATTCAAATTATGATATTTCATGGTGGTGGTGGTTTTTCACATGTGTATGTAATTATGTATAAATATTTTGTTAAAAAATAAAAATGAAAAAAATGAATACATAAATTTTTATACACAACTTAACATGTTTCTTTGCATGAAAATTTCCTTCACATTTTGTCAGCACTTGGGGCCACAAATTCTAAGCCTATTGAATAGAAAAAATCAACCAAATGGGAAAAAAAATAATCATTTAGCTTGTAGCCCTTTCAAAATTGATTTTATAACCTTTAAAAAATTTATATCCTACATTATTCAATCAAATGCATTATATGAACATTGCCATAGATGTATGCATTATTTATCCATGAAAAAAATTTGAAGTCAATTGTATTTTTTAATACATTCCTTTTGATTCCTTTAAAATGAAAATTACAATTAGGAAAAGGATTCAAATTGTTTAAAAGGACTCAAAAAGACATCAATATTATATCCAATCTATTCTAGGATTTTTTATTAGATTAACATGGCATCATTCTAATTATAGTCATATACCAATCCACTATAATCATGAAATAGTAAATGTAATAAGAATCCAAAATAATGTTTTGCAATCTTTTTCCATTAAACCATCCTGTTGGGTACCTTGATTGTGAATATGCCCAAAAAAAAAGAAATTGTCAAAATCCTTTATAATAATGGCATGATTGAATTTCAAACATGAGACCCTTGAAAAATAGTACAATGTGACAACAATCTTGGGCCCCCCCATAATGTTTTTTCACCCTGGAATTCAAAATTGTAGCTAAAACCCAATTGCAAATGTAGTTGCAAAACATTTATTTTTTCATAATGTGAAACAATTTTTTGGTAAACATTCCTAAGTAACTTGACAAGCCTTTAATTAATTTATGGACCATGAAAATGCAATAAAAGGAGCCATGGGTTACAAGGTTAAAATGCTTTCCAATGATTACATTTGGCACATGGCATTTTTGTGTTGGTTGATTTTCCTAATTTATATATTTTTCATACTTAATTTACAATTTTGTTTTGAATATAATTATTTTTATTACATCTTGGTTTATATCATTTATATTTTTTAAATAACAAAAATGAATAACTTTTCTTAAAGACTCATTTTCAAAATTCACAATTTTTTAGGTGAAAAGCAAGTTTGAAATAAATATGTTGAAATAAATTCAAAAATGAAATTTATCAATTTCAAGTGCTTTTGCTTCTATAATCATCGATGTTAAATTCCTCTTCAATTTTGAGAAAAAATGGTTCACGTTTAATAAAGAAAATGTTGTGACAAATTGCTTTAAACTTGCAAAAAGATTTTTGAAACATCATCAATTTATATCAAGTTTTAAACAATGAAACTTCAAATTTTTGAAAGAAAAATTCCATTTATTATGCTCTTCTTGTGATCTTTCAAAAATATAAAATAATACTTTTATCTAGTTGTGACACACCTTGTGCCTCATTTTATTGTGTTTGCACCCTTACATAGTTTAGGATAAGACTGTAAGTTGAGTAAGTCATTTAAATAAGTTAAGCAAAAATCTTTATTAAAATATGATTCTATTTCATATTAAAAAAATAAGTTGGTACAAAAATAAGCATTTCGCCCCTCAATGTGAAAGTGACAAAATCAAATTCTTATTATTACAACCTATCAACCCTAGTTTAAGGTAGGTGATTTATTGTAGGTCGAGGTGTCTAAACTAAATGACCTGTGCTTCAGCCTAGCCCATCTTTAAGAAAGAAAATATTTTTAGGACTAGTCCTTCACCCAAAAAACCAAACCAACATTATCACTCTTTAGGTCAAACCCCTCACTGCAAAAAACCAGCAGCTTGGGAGCCACCTGAGCTAATACCTGACCTAGAGCCCTGCAACTCAAGTATGTTGAAAAAGGTTTCTAAAGAGTTAGTTGTATATAATTGAGTCATAAAAGTAAGAACTTGTTAAGGTAAAGAAGTGCATAATTATTTTTAGAAAAAAAATCTGGAACCCTGGCCAGATATTCGGAACTTCAAAAATAAAATAAAATAAAATAAAATAAAATCATTCTGGTTTATCTTTTGTTTTCATGAACCAGACCTTACAGTTATTTAAAAAAAAGTGAAAACTGCCCAACACTGGTCCACACACTCTTGGGCTCTTATTATTGTCTGTTGACCCATCTGGGAGTTGCATCACCCAGTAAAGTTACCACTTCGTCACCTTGTGGAGTCGGCATCCTGTCACTAAGTAAAGGTTACTGCTTTGTTTTCTTAAAACTTTTGAACACATAATCAGTCCATGTACCATCCGCCAAAACTGAGTTTCACTAAAAATGTGCGGTTGATTGTTTATGAAGGTGTGACAAGTCTACATGAGTGATAGAACTTCACAAAATTCATAATTAGAAGAACCAGTCCAACAAAAAGAACATTGATCGTAGCTTAAGAAGATCTATGTGCATACTTGAGAGAGCAAGAGAAGGACTGTTCCATATTGAAGGGATGTGTACCCTATGCAACAATGAATTAGTGCATTACTTAATAATAAATCATTAGGTGTGACTAGAAATGTGCTACAGAAAAGTCGTTCCATTTATTTCCTTGTGTTTGATACTTGTAACGACCTTTCATGAATGTTATATAATGTAGGGAGCAAGTGCTGCTACTCAAGGCAGGATTATAGATATGTAGAAGTGTTAAGGAAGGAATGCTAAAATTGGGGTTCTAGCATGGATTGGTGGAAAGCAGAAAGAAAAACGGAGGAACTACTCGTTTCAACACATTTCTAGTAGATAAACGATCTATACGTTCACCTACAGCCAACCGAACGACACGCCATTGAAAGCGACGTGCATATGTGTGTATCAACCATGAGGGAGGGAGGGGTTGATAACCGTATCGGCCCCTACTAGAATTATGAAGGTTATAAGGTGAGCAAATGTTCAAGAGGGAAGCAAATGCATCATCACATAAGGGAAGGAAGTTAGAACCAGTGTGGTCTGTTAGAACCAGATTATGCACTTATTTAGCGAACTAAAAAAATTCTTCTCTTTTCAAAAAACAGTTACAGTAGTAAAATAAAATATGGTTATGTAGTCAGCGCACAGGGGCTGCGGTGTGGTACGAGATTCGTGATCATGATGCTTCTTCTTCGCCTGCGCAATTGTAGTCCCCACCCACTCTGGCCGACCAAGTTGCATAATCCATGGCACCATCATGGCTTACTCTGGACACATGACCTGACGCGCCGTAATTGCCCACCACACCTCCTCTATTATAAAGCTGCGTGCTTTTCCACCTTCTTCTCTCATGTACAAACTCCATGTCTGTGAATACAACAGTTCAGCCCACAACAATCGTCGTCCGGCATCCATCACCACCTCCTTGGAACTCTTCTGTGTATTTTCCTTGTTTGTTTTCGTTTCTGATATTCTCTGTAATATACATACATTCACTCCGTTCTTTAAGACTTCCAGCTGTGCTGTTGCGTTCGCTTGTGTCGGGGTCGAAGTGGTTTCTTTGATCTCGCCGCCCCTCTCTCTTTTTGCAAACAGACTTACTCACGCATGAAAGCACTGACCTACCTCTCTGAAATCTCGCAAACAGCGTTCTCACTGAACTCTCTAGCGAACTGTTCATCTTGCTATCAAGCCAGTTATCGACACTCTAGCTGGCGCCGTTTTCGTTAGGAATTTTCATCCTCACGTCGCCTCATTTAACGTGCGTTCTCCCTCTCCCTGCACTCTCTTTCTTCCTTATCCTCGGAGCATTTCGCCAGTTTCCTGAGAGTGCTCTACTCGATCCAGCCAGCCATGATGTCCATGCACGAGGTAGTATGATATTTTTTCTTCTTTTTCGAGGTTTAAGTGTCGCTTCCGGTTTTATAATCTTGTTGAAAGTTTGTGGTTGGATTGATAATGATGGAAGCGCAAGGTTTTTCTGATCATGGCGGTTCGTCGTTGGACGATGTACTGCAGCTGTTCTATGGCGACGAGGATTCCACATGGATCATCCCCGGCTACACGCATGATCAGGAAGTCCCCCTTGTTTATCATCAGCTGCAGGAACCCTACATGTACTACTACCAAGATGAGCCGGGTGCTCCTCGTTACAAGGCACAGTACCAGCAGCGATCGCACGCCCGGGTCCAGTCTCCCACCGACGAGTACCAGGATGTACCCTACATGTACCACCAAGACGAGGATGCTGCTCGTTACAGGGCACAATACCAGCGATCGCACGCCCAGGTCCAGTCCCCAACTCGCATCTATCAGGATGTGCCACTGTACGACGAGACTCGGTACAAGGCACCTGTCGCTGAGACACGTTACAGGCCTTCGGTATGCCATTCGCTCTTTTGCCGTATATAGCTGAAAATAAAACCTTAGTTGATGTTTCAGGGAATGGAATCTGGTGCTACATATGCAATATTGTTAAAGAATGACACACAGATCTGCATCTCTGAAACTGAAGCATTTTCTCTTCCCGGTTGGCATCTTCCCTGCACAGTTCATTTTCCTCCACACCTTTCACCTTGTGGCACTCCCACTCTTGCTCATGCTCTCTTCCTATGTTTTTGTGATCATTGCTCTGTCTCACCGCATCTTCAAGTCCTCAAAGTATCCGAGCCAAACCTTGGTACAAATACTAAAAGCAGGATAATTGCATTCTACGTGACCATCATATTCGTAGAGGTCATCACTTCTGTTCTCCAGAGATCAATTTTCAACTTTTATCCGAAGCATCATTCAACTGCTACGTCTGCCAGAAATGAGAACTATTCGTCACGCAAAGGAAACTGAAAAGCCAATGTGGACAATCCAGCAGTTCTAACATGTTGACTAGATCATGCAGATACGATGTTGGAGAATAAGGCCAGATGAATCGTGGCAAGAGAAGACTAGGTTTGATCTGGTTCCATGACTTGGTACAAGACGAAACAGACGAATAGATCATCTAGAGTTCTGCTGAGAGATCAAGCAGAACACATTTTTATGAGAGAGATGTGCTATTCTTTTGATCAAAATACCTGGGTTCTCCGGAATGCCTTGAGTAGCAAGTACTCCATCAAGTGAAGTGCTCTTTCTCTTGCCAGCACAGTTCTACTTCATGAACCTGCATTGGACTTTGCTGCGTTCTATCAAAGGTTTAAATCAACAGGAAGCTATGATCTGGCTTAAGGTTGGCAGGATGAATCGAAGTGGGTGGAGGGTTTGGTGGAGCATGTGAATATTATTTGAATGGAACTGAATCTTACGTGGAGTTGAACAGAGAGTTGAAAGTTGTAGTAATGCTTTCTGATTGTGCAGTTTCCAGTTGAGCAGATTGTGGAGTTGATGGTACCAATGTGCTGCACCAAGTGCGAGGAGAAGGTCATGGAAACCCTTTTAGAAATGGAAGGTGAGATCTTCTTCTCTGTAGCATCTAGTGATGAGCTGAACGGACTTTATGCGGGTTCAATTGCGATTGCAATTCTACTATTATCTATGCAAAAATGCTTGAACTTAATTGAAGAGAAATTGTTGATCGTGGTGTCTACTTCACTGGAAGAGTGAACCGATTCTGAAGGATTGTCTTGAATAACACTACAAGAGAATGTATCACATGTGCCGTCACCTAATGTCAAATTGCCATTTTAATTCAATCTATGCCACAATAAACATGTCACATATTACACATTGTAATGGATAAAACGAAAAAGATTACCTCACATTTGTCATGAGCCATGGCCTTTTGTCTGAGAAAAACATATTCTCTTGTAGTGCAATGGGAAGTATCTAATTGAGTCTAATCTCGGATAGAAGTACACAACTTTCTTTTCCTTGTCGTTGATCCATCCGGCTTGAACTGTTGTCTCATAGAACTAATGCATTTTGATTGAAAATGTACAGGTGTGGAAGCAGTGAAGACTGATCAGTACAACCACCGGGTGACCGTCAGAGGGTTTGTGGATCCCATCCGGGTACTCAAGCGAGTAAAGAAGATGAAGAAGCGTTCGGAGTTCATGCCTCGAATGCTGCCTTACCAGCATTCATTCTATGAGAGCGCCAAACCTTATTCGCATTACCCTCAAAGCTCACAGGTGCATGCTCTGCAATATTATCCAGAGGATTCCAGAGCTTATGCTCAGGAACTCAACTATTCCCACAGCTTATATGCCCCAGCATATTATTATCACCCTTACTAAGCTTGGTACTGTAAACCAAAGCTATTGCATAACCTGAAATATTGCTTTGTACATTGATTTCAGTAGGTAGGACCAGCCGATAGCATAATTTAGTTTGGATTAAACTTCTGTAGCCGTGCAAAATCTTGACCTTGAATGATGAAGACCTTGGATAGTAACAAGAGACCTACAGCGTGCTGCAAAATTTTGTATAAGACCTGACTTGGTGCAACTTTGTTGAGTCGGCTGTTGGCACACCAGAAACATGTGGCTCTACAACTGTTGTCCGAAGGTTTAGGAAGAGTATAGAACGAAGTTCATTGTAAAACTGTACCCATTTCTTGAATAAAACTGTACAGTGTATATATTACAGTGTGCACAGAGAATGTGTACCAATTTATGCCAAATTCATACTAGACTAGTATTACCAATAGTTAGCAAGGTCAAACTAGACCACAGCTGCTTGCTGTTGCCTCAGCTGAATGACTTGCTGCTGCAAGACGTTCATCTCAAAGAAAATCTTTCAGTGAAAGAACTAGTAAACTAGTAAGAACTTGAAATTTAATTTTACTGGCAACAAAACCAAATGTCTTTCGAGCTAAGAAACGTAGAGGGCAGGGAAGGTGAACATTCACAAGCCGGCAACCAACAAAACTTGGAAGAGTGCCGACACAACCCAGAAAGAAATAGAGATGATCCACATGTGAATGGAACAGGAACCAGGAACTGTGAATAATCTCTAGCATTCAAGGAAGTATTAGTTCACATAATCCTTTAAAGGAAGTCCGTTCCAACATATAGCTACAATCAATTCATCAGTTTCAAATATGGACCCCATCAGTGTTTCGTTTTGGGCAAATTTTTAGCAATCACAAAAAAATGGAGGTGCTAATGATACAAAGGACTACCATTTTTGGAATAATGGGCTCAAGTCACCACATTATGAGGACAATAATCCTGAAGTCACTATGTTCCAACATGTTGCCAAATTAGAGGAATCCTAAATTTTCCTACTTTCCTCTCTGATCAGGCGTAGCGAAATTTGGCTAAGTATTCTGGTGGATGATCACCAACCCACGTACCTCACAAATTTGGAAAAAGAAGCACTGGACTCCCCATAAAGTGTGGCAATATAAAAGTATTTTCAAAAGGTTCATTATTACGACTACCCATCTGAAGACGTCACATCTTTGAAACAGAGGTTATAATATTGTCAAAAATCTATATTACAACTCCAACCGTCATCTTCTACTTGTGGCATAACTAGGGCTATCAGCCTACGTAACCATTATTGTGAAGGTAGTATGGTCAACCTGGTTTTGTTTAAAACCAAAATATGAAAAAAAGCACAAATTTTTCTTCAAGTTAGAAACTTCTCAGTCCAGCTAAAGGGTAAGTGATATATTACAAATTTACCATTTAACTTATAAGTTTCCGAATTGTACTGCTATATATTAGATTTTTGTGGTGTAAAAAATCTCAATGCCTTTTATTGCAAGGCTGAAATGACACCCTTTTTGCCTAGTTTATAATAGAGTGGCTTCAAAAAGGCCATCCATCAGCCTGTGGATGTGACTGTGGGCCTTACCATATGAATCATCGGATTCTTCAATTGAATTTTCCGAACATACCCTTCAACTACAACCACTTGGCTCACACATGCTGACATAACTGTAACTGATTACGCAATGCGCAGCTCGTCATGCGATGCCTCTGCCTTGCATGGCAGGTTCAAACAAAGTGATTCATGTGAGAAGTTTTGAAACCTTGTAACATGGCTGGGTAATTTAAATGCAAGATGAACCAGATAAGAATAGAGCCTAGAGAATACAACTAGGTCACACTATAAATTGGTTCCCAATTCAAGCCAAAATTGTGTCCCAAATCCTACACAGACTACAAAATCTCTTCCATCTCATTGGAGGCAACAAACCTCAGTCGAAGGCCCCCTCAACCATCCATCCTGGTTATGAGTTCTGGGTTGTAAATCAATTGCAGAAAAAGGTTATCTCTCAAACTAATGATTTCGCAGAGTTTTCTCATCCAGTTGCCATAGGCAAACCTTGACTTCATCTCACAATGTTTTTCGATTTGCACTCAATGGGAAACTAAATTTTCTTTCAAGTGCTCCACTCTGGTCCTTTAGATTAGATTTGTATGCAATTTCCAATCACGTGTAACAGGAACGTCAATCTCCACTTGGTCACGTAAAGAGGGTCCAATATTCCAAGTAGATCAAGTCACTGCCAATTTAAATAGTGGATTTGAGAAAAAGTTAAGAGTGACTGGCATAGTGGATTTGAGAAAAAGTTATGAGTGACTGGGATGTGCCAGGTAGTTTAGTTGGTGGGCAACTAGGCTTCCTCATGAGATAGTCCCTTTTACCCTAGTTGTTAGGTGGTAAAGAAAATGGGCAATGCTGACCCAGCTATGTGTGTTAAAGGGCTTGTGATTTTGATAGGAATACATATTGGAGATACTTTGTCACCCGATACCTAAAGAAAGGGGAAATATTTTTTCATTGTATAAATCCCAACTGTTGAGTATATAGAGATTGGTGTGTATTGCTAAGGTTTTACAGAGATGGACAAATATGCTTCAAGCATTACTTCTTCATCAAAATCCTTACAAACATCTACATTCTATCATCTTATTTCTATGGACCACAAAGGATCAGTTTCACTCTTGATTTCCTCTCTAGAAATCAATAGGTTGTTTCACAAGAGTGGCAACTCATACCCAACAATAAGAACACCATAGAAAACAACTCAACAACTTCATATGACTCCTTTCAAAAACTGGACAAAGATTCAAGGCAAGATCAGTCAAATTAATATATCTTATTTTCCAATATCCCTTTCCCATAAGCCTCGAAGGTCCCACAAATGCAACATGTATTCTCTCATTGGGATGGAATAGATTGCACACTCCACATCCCCAAAGTTATAACACATGAACTACCACACAACCACTCTAGAAATCTTTGACACAATCATCGTCTCCTTTGTGTTAGTCCTTACAAAAAAACATAATAGACCTCTAGACCTTTTCCTGACTTTTGGCACAACGAAAATTCAATTATCAAGGTTTTTCCAATCTAGCAATCCTAATGAAGTTTATTACTAACTAATTCCCACTCCCAAAATCCAAATTGTACACACACTTCTACTTTTCAAAAAATTTAGCCACTTAGCTCTTTTTCATCACCAAAAAGCTTGTTCTTTCTTTCTTAACCTACATTAAATATATTCCTCATAACTTCATCCCTTCGCTCCCCAGAAATCTTTTTGCCAATTTCCTTGCGGAACCGTGATTCACAAAGCTCATGAAGAATTTTCATTAAACAGCTAGGATTGCGCTGCATCACAAAAACTAACTCACCAAGCTCCTTTCATCATAACCTTCAAAGCAACAAAACACACCAAAAACAAAAACACATCATAAACAAATTTTTTAGCGCCACTAACAGTTCAACCACCAAGTTGAATTAGGGTTTGTAGCTTTCATCCATAGAAAACATTTAACATTGTTTTTAAGTTACAACTTCATGATAAAAAATTTGAATTATATAATTGTGTGCATCACTAAAATGAATTAAGAATCAATGATTCATGTTCAGAAATCATAAAAATGGGCAAAATGTGTTGTTAGAATAGGTTGGTATCGTTGGAATTAACTAGTAGCCACCAATCCTCCATGAAGGATGGATGGTGGGTGGAAAGGAAACACATTAGGATAAAGTTCCGTATGTAACCACAATAGTTACCTCAGTTGTTGTTCGGACTACCTACCTATTAACAACCCACTAACGATTACCTTTGTATTACTCATCTAAATTCACTTAATTATCTTGTAGCAACTTCTTGTCCTACCTACCTAGTTACCTATAGGAGATTTATTTTTAGTAGGATAGGCTACCAAGGCGGAAAACCGAAAGTCAAGTTTGGATTTATGCACTTGAGTAATGCATAGTGGGTTCCAACTAATGTTGGTCTAATATATAGGTTATGCCCTGGTATATGCATTGATATCAACATTGGTATTGCAAACTTGATCAATCTAATATCCATCCATCTCCTACCAATTCAATACTAGCATACACATAATATGTATTTCACCAAAAACAACCAGAAAACTAACCAAACCTGGTTTTAGGGTTCAAATATTAGAGTGCATATATACTAGTGTTGCACTGTTAGAGTTGTCTTCTTTCCTACATTGAAATCTTGCCATGATTATGTGCTTTGAGTTGCAATGTTGTGAGGTTGAGAGTTGAGAATTAAAAGTAACAATGGCTATTAATTATGGTATAATGATTTTTGTTTTGGCACCTACACTCAACTTCAATTGGACTATTGTGAAGCTTTTTCAAAGCCCAAGCTATGTAAGCTTTTATTAAATTCTTCATTCATGAGATTTTATTTGGACTTCCATTTTATGTGTTTATGTTATTGTTTTTTAATGATTCCAAATGTCACGAGTTAATAGACAACAAAATAAAATGCCTATTTGTGTTTCTATGATCTTGTTACTTTGGTGGTTGGTTTCCTTGTTGTGGGTATCTTTAATTATTCTGATCATTATCATAATGTTTTACATGTCAAGCTTAGGGTTTTTATGTTTTATGAAAGTTCACATCATTAAGGTTTTTCAAAGTCTTACATCACCTTAGTCTTGCTTGTCATGTCCGTCCATGGACTTTGATGCTTACTATAACATTGATTACAAAGTACTTCATGGGGAGGGCTTGTCATTACAATTCACTGATGTCATCAACGTCATTTGCAAGTTAATCCAAAGAGCTAGCACATTTGATGTTGTAGTTCAACAATGATTGAGGGATTGATTTAGGGGGTCAATGCTCAATAAGAAACATGGGGTTTTGTATTTGCTGAAGTGCAAAAAAATTGAACATTTTCGAGTCCCATAGTTGCATCTCCCTTGCTTGGGCATTTTTGGTGCTAAATGATCCAACTACACAAGTCCAAATCCAACTCATCCAAAACATGAGGTGCATGTTTTGCCACATCATGGCTCAAGCTTCCAATATTAATAACAATAGGGTGAAAATCATTTAAGGTGTACCACATAAGACAAAAATGGCCTAGTCCTTATTGTAATCCTTTTTTACCTTATATTTTGATGCCCATAAAAAATGATGAATCAAAAGTTATTAAAAATTTTAGAAGGACTATATTTTAAACCATTACAATTCTAAATTCCATCATAATCATCCATAAATGTGTTTTTACATGGTAAAAAAGGACTAGGTAAAAAAAACTAAAAAAAGGTGACATTGCGACAAGATTTTGGTACACCTTAAAGAATTTGGACCTAACATGACATGATCTAGAAAATGTATTTTTTCTTGCAACCCTGCACATGGCATCATGAATATGAAGAAACATGTCGTTAATGAACATGGGATTACTTTGAATCGATACAAGGAGTAGAAAACAATAAATGAAAAAGGTGGTTCAAGTCAACAAATTGGAAAAAATAGGAAGGTAGCACCTCTATATTCTTTACTACTTTTCTTTTGGCCAAAAAACACATTTCAATTAACTTAGGACTTTATAAAAGTCTAACAATGCAAAAAAAAATTTGCAATGTAATTTTTTTGAGTTTTTCAATTTACAAATGACCTGGTGGCCATTAGGACCTAGTTGCTAACAACAAGGAAACTTTAAAGCTCTTGAAAAAAATTTATAATTTACGTCTGAAATTATACAAATGAAACCTTGTGGACACCATGGGAGGTTCTTTAACAAAAAATAAATAAAAATTTAAAGGATGTCATTTTAATGAAATACAATTTACAAAAATCATACATGATTGTGATGAATCCAAACTAAACCTTAAGGTGTGATGGCCACCAAGCCTATAATAAGAGGAAAAGAAGTTGTAGCATAGAGAAAATCCAGATTACATAACAATTCTACTTTAAAAACAAAAAAGTTACAAAATTTGAAATTTTATATAAATTAATATATAATAGCTAAACAAACGTTATTAAATGTTTTAGATACAAATGAACCTTGTGGCCACTGGATTTTCAAAACACCTCTTGTAATTTCTTCAACGGACTTAAAATGAAAAATCCATTATGAAAAAAAATAAATTCTAGAAACCTTGAAGGATAGTTTAAATTTGAAAAATAATTTGAAATAAATTGAACTTGTGGTCACCAAGTTGTCAAAACACTTCAACTAATTTCTCCAATAGTCATGAAATGAAAACTCCATTATTAAAAAATCATTTAAGAAAAAACCCTAAAAGATAGTTTTTCAAATATGAAAAATAATGTCAAATCCTCTTAGTCTTGTTATTGTCCATGTTCAAATATGCAACAACATCGGCACCATCTTGGAATAAAAAATTGAATGGTTAACATTTTTTCCTCCTTTCAAAGCAGTAAACAACATCACACAATCTACAAATAATAGTCTAAACGAATTGCAAACAAAAGTTAATATTAAAAAACATCTTGGGCATATGAAAAAATATGACCATGTATTAAAATTATATCATAAAAAATGATTTACAAAATGAAAAAATGAAATAAAATGATTTAAAATACATAATACCTAAAGGGGCACATTATTGTGAACATCACCATTATCATTACCCATATACTACAAGAACCAATAATACTTGAGGAGGAACTTAATCGAGGCTTAGAATACTTGACCATAAAATCATAATGAACTTGAACCATTATGGCCAATGGCAATCCAACCAAGGGTGGCCACAAACGAGATGCGAGGCCCAACCATTGCACCTTGTTCTTTGACAACATCTAACCCTTGAATGATTTTTAAAAATGACCACCCCATTTGGCATTTTGAAGCGCTTTGCTAGGTTCATCATCAATCAATACCGTTTGATCCTCCTTCCCCTAAAGTAGCCCATAATAACCATAATAAATGCATTTCAAATCCTTTAAATAATAATGGGACCTAGGTGAAATTTGACTAGACATCTTGGAATATTGTTCATGTCCCCATTCTAAAATCCACAATTTTCAAATGAAAACCAATTAGCATTTGAAAACGACCAATTTATATGGACAAATACATTAAATTGGATTGGCGCCTATTAAACTTGAAAACAAAACATGCACCCATGTAAATTCAAAATATTAAACCATCCATGCATAATGATTTAGCAATTAAAAAATAAATATTTCACCTTTTTTTATTTACAAATCTCGATTTAATTTTGTTACAAAAAGTTTCATCACATTTCATAAAACAACAAACACGCAATTTTCAAACCGAGGGTCATTAGGAGGCATGTTTGTGATGCTATCGAAAAGATTCAATTCTAAAAATTTATAAACCCACATTCGAAATGAATGCAATGATTCCAAGTACGAAACAACAATGTAAAACAAATAATTATTGTCAATGTGAAACCTATAAAAAGTCTTAAAGAAAATGACACTACAAGGAGGATTAAACATATTCTTGTGAGACATGTCATCTACTAACAAGGTATTTTCAAAGGGCATACTAGGGAAAAGATGAAAGAAATCCTTTAGCTTTTTATGAAAAACATGTTTATTAGGCTTCTTCGGCAAGAAGTGATCATTTTTAAAATAGAAAGTTTGGTCTAATATTCGAGAAGATGGAAGGAGAACGTTAATTTTCTTGATGACTATATCCAAGGAATTGTATGGCCTAAGTAAGACCCTCCATAAAATATTTTCACCACACCATTAAATTAAATATTTTGAAGGATATTATCAAATTTAGCTTCAACTCAATTATAAATAGTTGTTTGACACCATGTTACAAAAAAAAGAATTATAATGATTACTTGACCTAATTCGTTAGTTAAGGTCAAACAATTAGGTCAAACAAAGAAGAACGTAATATAACATCATGTCGTAGATTACATATAATAGCACAACTAAAGGAAATCTATTCCGCTTCAAAGATTTCATTAAAGAACTGCACACCTCTAAATATAGCTCACCCTTACATAAAACCCTTACATCATTATGATATTGTACATTCATTAAAATGAATTAGAAGTCACACAACTTATTATGTTGACCTCTTTTCTATTCGCCCTACAAAATTATACAGATTCAAAGGATCTAGTGGAGGTTCAATGCCTCACGATTCCTCACCAACTTTCTTGCTTTCATATGTATCAATAATAACCAAGATCAGCCTTGATGACAAAGCTATGGATATATTGACCATCGACATGTATATAGATGCAACCACATCGTCCTCCTTTAGTGAATCCTCTTGATCATGGCTGCTTGATTCTTCAAACGCCTCTTAGTAGGCTACCAAATTGGCCTCCCATGCTAATGAACTCACCTTTGGTGCTAATGAAATGTGACTATCATTATTTTTTGGATTGCGCCCCAAGATCAACCTTTTTTCCTCATTGGCTAGCTTTTATTCATTGACTAACTATTATTGCGCAAGGTTTTTCTCTTATTTTTACCTCTTGTAACATAGCCAAGTTTTTTCTTGTCCACCTTTGATGGACTTAGGTGGTCAAATGTCTATGATTCATTCGCTACTTCTTCTTCAATAGATATGATGATAACATTTTTTTCATCTTCAACATTAGTTTGAGCACCCTTTGTGATCATCAAAATTGGTTCAGTTGGTTAAGTTCACAACATTTGTTAGCATGTGAAGGTACACTGAAGCCATCATTTTACACCAATTTCCTTTGAGATCTTCCAGAATGATTTCAAACACCTTACATTTATTTTCTTAAGAGTCACGAAGCACAATCAAGAAGAAAAAACATCAAAATTAAGGGATATTTGTTCAGAAAACATAAAATCACGAAGTCAATAGCCTCATATTGGACTCCCCAAGCAAACATAGGTCACAACTCCTCCACCAAAGATACTCAAACAAACCATGCCGTTCAAAATGATCCACTTCAAAACTTGTAATATTGTTTCTAAGAAAACTTCATGCTTGTATAATTGTTGATCTTTTGGAAACATAAAAACCAGGCTTTCAATTAATGTCAATAATTTTTTGCTTACGAGAATATCAACACCCACATTTGTTCCAATTTTACAAGGGAACAAATATGCATACATAAGCATAGAATTGTTCAGTATAAACACATTGACTAAAATGGAACCTCTCCTTTTCATTCCATGTTCTGCCCAAATGCAAATCGAATCTTGGTGCTAAAAAATTGACTTGCTCACAATAATGAATAGGCTCTTAAATGACTCGCGGTCACATATGCAAGCAACGATCGTAAAGCTAACCTTGGCATTGAGGAGTCCTATAAGAAAAAACTCCCAATCAAAGCCCTTCCAAACATTGGGAACATCCTTCATATTTTGTGTTGTATAGATAACGGCAATGGTCTTTGTCACATAAGGATGTTTGAAAATTCATTATGGTCACATATGGTGTTGATTTGGCATGATCTTTGCACCATTGGGTTTCTAGAAATATACACCTATAAAAGTTTACAAAAATTTTGGAGACAAAACTTTTGAAAGCTAAAAACTAATATTTCATTGTGGAATTGTCATGAAATTTTCCTTTATTTTAGTGAAGCAAATAAATCACCTAACTATGTCAAAATTGTGAATTCCTTGGAAGCTAATATTTCTAAACAATGTCATCTATTTTTCATATGCAAGAATTCAAAACAAGTTTAATGTGGGGATAATTTCAATAAATGGGGAAGTTATCAACTTACCTAAATACCCAATTCTTTAATATATATACAATCTATATATGAATGACAAAGATAAAATATTTAAGATGTTTAAGATATTTAAGAATAATGATATAAATATCATACTTAAGATATTTTGAATCATTAACATTTAAGATGTTCATCTTAAATATTTAAAATATCATGCTTCATTATGTTTTCTTTTTCTTTTAAGCATCATAATTCATAAACCTTTGAACATATCTTTGTAGTGTTGTTAATGTGTTTTGAGACCTCATGCTCATATTCTAATTACATGTCTCTACAACACCAGTTTGGGTCTTTCATTTTAACTTGAAATTATTATTATTATTTATTTTTATCATGGCTACCAAACAAAATATTGCAAAGAAGGTTGTTAATGAGGCAAGTTCTTCATATAATCCTACAAAAAAATGAAAGGGGATAAATAACTTCTTATGTTGAATAGTGATGATGTTGCAATTAAGATGCAAGGTGCTTGTTTCAAGGGTAAGGTGATGAATAGGTATGGTAGTTGAAACCACAAGAAATTTACATATAAATATATTTAGGCGTATTTATTGGATCATGAGGGATTTTAAATAATTACTTTGGTGATTTCAAAGGCATTTGCACCTCATCACTGTAAGAAGATTCATGTCGAAAAATGCGTAAGGGTCATTAATTTCAATTGTGGTATTAAGTCAAAATACAAGCATGGAGATAGTCCTCGTGTAATTAAAGTCAGTTCATCTAGTACCAAGATTGTGGAAATTCTTGTTTTCTTTATTCAATTCATGTTTATGCATTGCTGTTCGATTATAGAGTTTGTAACTTGTAACATTTAGCATGATGTTGCTTATATTATTGCCATGGTTGTGCAAGTTTATGGTTTAATGGATAAAAAATATGAACTTCTTGTTATTGACGTGACAAGACCAAAAGATATGAAAACTCATTATGAGAAAATCATTTCCGTCACAACTTGTTTATTTAGTTGTAATGTAATTTTATTAAACAATTTTTAGTTGTAATATAATTGTATCGAACATTTTTTAATGCATCAAATAAGTTGCAACATATATGATTTTCTCATAATGTAATTTTTCCCTTTGAAAGAATTTTCTTTTATTTATAAACAATTGGTAGATATGTTTGCAATAGGTGTACCAACCATAGTTCTTTTGAAAAATGTTTCATCTCCTATGTATAATGAAATGAAATTAATATCAGCCTCAAGTTCCATCATCCTCATTCCAATTCTAGACACAAAAGCTCATGAATTACTTGAACTAGTCCACAAAGCTTTGATGAGTGGAACAATTTTCTGAATTAATTTGGAGGTAATTTTGAACGCTTCTTTTACCTTTTTTTTCTTTCATATGTAATTTTTTACACAAGGCGTGTTGGGTTATTGTTTTATTATAGTGTGGAAGTTTGTAAAAGCATTTTGATACATTCCAAAATTGTTTGTACAAATCTAGGGTGTGTTCACTATGACATCTCCAAGTGTGGCACCTTTTGAAACGGTTTGTAAGAACTATAATTTTACAAATTTGATATTGCTGCCAAATTCATTAGATTATTACTATAACACTTGCAAGGGATTTTGAAAGGTGTCCCAAGAGATTTCCATCCAATGCATGATCACAGGAACAAACAACACTATTCATATTTGTTTTCTGAAAAGTTTTTGGATTGAATGAATTACGAATATATCTTTGTTCACTCTACATGAATACAAGAAGAATCGTGCAGATTATTTTCAAAAGTTTAGGAACATCAAAGCACAAAATTATTTTTCTTTGAGTCCCATAAAAGAGGGCATTAAATACAACATTTTTTAAGAGGAAAATCTAAATTCTACAAATGAGCAACTTCCTATAACTTTGATGAACATTCATGTTTATATGTTGAGAACAATGCATATTATATGTCTTGTCATTGGAATTTTTGTTTCTATTCCCATGAACTAGAATAACACCAACCTCATATTGGTCACTTCCTTTATATTTTCATTATGCAAGTTTTTGCTTGCATAATAATTGATAGTTCATATCCTATTAATTTATATAGGTATTTATTTTGAAATAAATCAAGTAGTACCAAGTTTTAAAACATTAGATTCCCGTTATACAACATATTTTAAGTTATATATATATATAGTCTTCTTAGACATTTTTAAAAAAAATATTGATTCATGGAAAATGCATTACTAGTTTGGGTTCTTAGGGTTAGGATTTTGAGGATTTTTAAAATTTTTGATTCAAGGATTTATAACTTTTAGAATTTAGGGTTTATTGTTATTAAAACTAAATAATCTATTGCTATATCATTTTATAATTTTGAATATTTTTACAAAACACATATTCCATTCAATCTTCCAAGTTTGTTGGTAAGATCTTTTGGCATTTAATGTTCTAGTCATAATTATGACATTTTGTTTCTACTAAAATTTTTGACATTGCATTTCCAATTGAAACCTCAAATGCATATACAAATTTAAAATATACAGATTTCAATCAAATTATTCAAATTTTCATATTTTGACAATTGATATTAAAATGATAAACATGGAATCATGTACAAATATTGCATATGTTTTTACATTCATATCAATTCAAATGTGTCTCTAATTACATGTGTAAGGTTGGTGATTTTTTTTGGATTCTATATCATACATGTTATAAAATTCAAACACCTTTTCTTGATTGTGGATTAATGCTATGAGTTATCTTAGAATGTTTTTGCTCATGCAAACACCACTTGCCATAGGTTGTAAATAATTAAAATTTAATCTAGAATTTTTGCATAACTTACACAATGGCTAAGCTTCAACTAAAGAAATATATTTTGACAAAATGTCACAAAATGCAATCGATGGTTGTGTATGGGGAGATTTCATAATGATCTTTCGAATATCACAATACTTACAAAGACTAATATTTGTGTGGTGCAAAACAAGTATTCGAATAATGATGAAATGTGGAAAAGAATATAATCTAATAGTTTTAATGCATTTGGCTTTTGGGAATCAACATTTTGAACCTATTGAAACAATAATTTCATTTAGTTTACAAAGTGAAAATTTAAAAACGAAATGGGAACCAAATTTTAACAACAATATTCCAATACAAAAAAAAACCCAATCCATCCTTTTGTCACTTAACTTTAGGAAAAGAACTAACAAGTTACAACCAAAATTTGTCAAATCTTTACATATTGTCTAAAACAAAAAGACCATTCAAACAACTTGAACCTTCTCTTGAAAAATATTCAAAAGAAAAAAAACAATGTTTTAACCCAAAAACAATTATTTGGACTCAAAGTTATGGATAACACCTTGACCAATATCAAACTTGAAAACCCACTATCAACTGCTCAAAATACCATAATTGCATTTCAAAAACAACATCCAAACTTGAACTTAACACCTTGACAAATAAATCAACGTTGGACACAATTGAAAAATAAAAATGAAAGTATTTTCAAACATTTAGAATCAAAACCTTAGACACTAAAGATGAATATTTACTTGAACTTGATAAAAACTTTTTAAACCTCATTATAACAAACACTACGAAATTATTTTGTGAACAATCCAATGATACAAATTTAAATCCAATTCAAGTACAACGATATTTGAAATATTTATGACCAAAAAAAAAATCAAAACTCAATATGAAATACATCATCCCAATTACAATTCAAAACAATAATTCTGATTTAACAAAAAAAGAACAAAACCTTCATAATCCAAATGTTAATTTAAATTATGATGTAAAAGAAAACATAAACACAAACAAATTTCAAAATGATGAAAATATGATAAAATGAAGGTTGTCATTACGTTCATGTGTCCGTCATGATGTAATGAACACATTTGGATGTAGACACACCCCTATGTCATGTTAGTATAGGGTTAACCTAGGTCAACTTAGGGTCAACCTAGGTCAAAGGCATTATTAGGCTACCCAAGGTAGGTGTATGGGCAACCAAAATCGAACCCATTTTGGTTGCCATAAACCTTGTGGCAATTGAAAAATATTTGGTTGCCATACCCTATGGCAACTAAAAGAAATTTCAATTGTTAGAAGTTACGATGATCAAGTTTTTTTTATCACCAAACCTTTTGCTAACCAAAATTTTTAGTCACCCAACCTTGTGGTTGTCATCTAACCTTACAAAACCTATGGCATCTGAAAAGGTTAGCTTGTGGCATCTTTTTGGAAAGTCCTTGTTAAAAGCTTTCCAAAAGCATGTGACATGCCCCCCTTTCATTGCGACCAAAAAATTAAATCACCAATGGATAATGTAAGTGTGTCAAATGGTGAGTGAATGTTTTTGGTCGCCATCCAACATAGCCCCACTGTTTGATGGTGACCAAATTTTTTCAATTGCCCAAAAACGCAATGGGGGGAAGGGCATGAAATAACAATAAGAACAAGGGGATATTGGCTAGACTAAGCAAAGGGAGGAAAAAGAGGCAAGAAGAAGAAAGAGAGAAAAGGGGGGTGGGAACAATAGAAAAAGGGGAAAAAACACAAGGCAAAAACAAAATAAGGAAAGCAAAACAAAAAGGAGGTTAGAAACCAAAGAAAAAAAACGAAAGGTGGGATGAAATAAAAAGGAATAAAAGGGGAGTGGATGAAAAAAATATGAAAACAAAACAAAACAAAAAGGGTGTGGGGAAAAAAGAAGCAAAACAAAGGGGCGAAAAACCAAAGAACAAGGACAAATAACCCAAATGGTGGGGAGGGAAAAAGAAAACAAAAATAAGGGTTTCACTAGATGGTGATTGAATTTGTTTACACCTGTCAAATTCAATTGGCCTTGTTGAATGGTGATTAAAATGAATTTGATTGCCACTAGATTTGGTCGCCACTATTGGATGACTTTCCAAAAACATATAACAACCCTCTTCCCCACTTTTTGTGGCCATTAAAAAAATTATGTTGCCATCCAAAAAATACGCTAGGATGGCAACCAAATATTTTTGGTTATCATAGGGATGGGTGACTAAAGTTTTTCGGTCACTTCAAAAGTGGGACAAGGTATGGCGACTGAAAAATTTTAGTCGCCATAAGGGGGCAACTAAAAAAACTTAGTTAGTTAGCCTTGGGCGATAGAAAGATTTTGATTGCCCCCATGTGACGATTGAAAATTTTCAATCGCACAAGGATGGGTGATTTGTAAAAATTTGGTCACCCCTCTTTGTGGTGATTGAAGAATTTTGGTCGACATCAAATTGTGAAGGTGTGTCAAATGGTGAGCAAAAAAATTTAGTCACCTTCCAACACACCCACACCATCAAATGTTGACCAATATTCTTCGGTCACCCAAGAGGGAAAATGAGGGATGAAAAAAACATTCTCCCAAAATCATAGCACAAGCCCCCATCCCTTTCGATGACTAAAAAATTTCAATTGCCATCCAATAGTTGAGGCATGTTAGATGGCAATTGAAATTTGTCGATTGTTAAAACAAGTCATCGAAGGTTGTTTATTCACATTGTAATGACCAAAAAATTTCAGTTGCCACATGGTTCACAACCAAAATACGTTTACAATCACCATTCATAACTAGGGCAATTTGACTATCAACAAATATTTTCTTGAATCCATCCTGATGCATGCAACAGACACATTATGACGAACATCGACGTGACATTTGATGCAAAATGGATGTGTGACGCTAGTTTTGACAACCCTAGATAAAACCAAATTTACAACATCAACAAAATATTAATATGAAAAATATTTAAAAGAGGAAGGAAATTAACCAAAAAAAAAATTCAAAATAAAACATCTTAAGTGTCAAATTTATTAAACAAAAGACAAAGATTCAAATGAACAAAAAGAATGGATACAACATTACAATCTATGTTAACCCACAATACACAATTATCTATTGAAAACATAATTAAAAAAATTCAAACATTCACATTCTAACTTGAATCTTAATGATAACCAAATATTGCAACACATTTAACATTATGAAAAAAATGCAATTTATGTTGTCACTTTCACAAGTGTTGAAAAAAAATGGATAGATTTAGTAGAAACATTTCATGAATTAAAAAAAATTCATAACATAAATAGTACAAACATTCAACATGAAAACAAAAACATTTATGAATTTGTTAGAGGAGATCCGGTAACTTGTGCACAATACTATGACTATAGAATGAAATGCCTTTGCAAGTTATTGCAATTAACAAATACATTATTTGGACAAGTACAAGATTATTTTTTTATAACAAAGTTTCAAGCTAAAGAAGTGAGTTTACATGATCACAAACTTTTTTATATAAAAGATGCACCAATATATGGAATCAATAATAATGATGAAATACAATCATTTCTTGATAAATATATAACTTGTGACAAATCTTTATTGTTTATAAATTTATGTGAAAGCCAACTTCACCATCATAAATGAACTTGTCATAAAAAAAATCAACTTGTGTAGGTTTCATTTCCCATTATGGCCATCACTGCATAGCACACAAATATTGAGTCCACTATTAAATCTAGACAAAAAATAACAATTCAAAGCATGATCTTTTTTTAACAAATTAAATGAAATAAACATCTAGGACAAGACATATCATTTGATGACTTTCTAAACATATTACAAATGGATGAACAAACTTACATATTAGCTTTGAGGTCTAGATTACAAAAGCCAACAATTTTCTTGAAATGAAATCTGAAAGATATACATACAAATGCAAATGGAAGATTTGTTGGTAAACTTTGGCAAGCCAATATTGATGCACAATTCATATGGATACATTCACAATAAAAGGAGCCAATGAAGTTGTTGACAGTGCTTAAAATTGTACTTACATTACTTTGAAAAATCACCATTAATTGTATTTAATGAATTATTTATCCATAATTTGTAATTGTATTTTGGTGTTAATGAAATTGGATTCCTATGAATTTGGACTCATTTCACTATGTTATTAGAGTCCTTTATCATACACAAAATACTTGTTGACAAGTTCCTTCTAAGAATTAAAAAATTTGAACGTGTTTTTTGTTACTCAAACTTTCATCAAATGTTCTCAAATTTATTATGGGCTCTAATATACTTCATAAGAAAGGCCACATGTGTTTATATTTTTAAATGCACATGTATTGAATCCTTTTAATGAATGTTGTTGATTTTGCTTTTGAACGTCCTTAATGGTCAAAAAAGTTCAAAATTTGTCATCATGGTTAAAAACAAAATTATACATTTGATTATAATCTAGGTCCTCATGCAAAAATAAATAAATTATTATAATATGAGTCATGCTTGGTCTTAATATTAATATCCAATCGTAGAAATTACATTTAAAATACAATTTTGATATTTAATAGACCAATACATGTAAAACATGTGTAAAATGAAATCTTTGGTAAGGACTGCGACCTTGGTTGCTGTGGTTCCTTTTATTGTGGACATACCCATATTGGATCCATATGTTGTAGCAAGTTATTTTACATCTTATCTAACCAAAGTAGATAAAAATGTTACATAAGAATTACATACCATGCTTAAAAAATGTAACACAAAAAAAATGAAAGTTTTTCAGTGCATTTGACAAATGGCTAATTGTTTTTTAAATGCTTAACAGATGTTTGCACATTTAACTATTTACTTATACTTTCATTTTGATTACACCATGCATCAAGATCATTCCAATTTATTAATACATCCCCAAAAGATGAAAGAGCTTTCATTTTGAAACTTCATAAAATGTTGAAGAAATTGCCATTGACTACCACATATATATAATGTTTGTGAATGATCAATCAATATATCAATCAACCTACTTCATTATCTCATATTTCATTTATTGAATTTGTTGCAAATTATGATATTAAAACCTTAAAAAAAATACAAAAAATCAAATGTTGTTCGTTGGGTTGGTTTTAATAAACACAAAAATCCTAAAAACCATTATAGAGAATCATTATTATTATTTTCACCTTTTGTAATTAATGAGTGAAGTGTCACAAAAACAAACATATTCAACTTGGCATGATGTTTATAAAACAAAGGAATTGTCCATTCAAATGATTCAAATTAAATCCATAAATGCATTTGGTGCTAACAATACAATCATTACAAAAGTTGATTGGGATGAAATAAAGTTGACATTAACAAATTGGTTGTTGAAAACAATGACACATTATGAATGCAAATTTTTCCAAATTATGAAAACCATATTAATTTTTCAAAAAACAACACAAATTTCATATAAAATGTCATCAAACCAAATCTCCATGGCATGGAAAAATATGACATATTAAAAATTTCATGTGAATCCAAAAGCAAATAACAACCAATTTTCAATTGATTCATTGCGATTATTTAAAGATGAAATTCATCCATATTCCATTTTTTCAACCATGGTTCATTCAGTAAATGAGAATAACATGTCCTCTTTGATGATAATATGTATAAAAAACAAATGAATCCAAATAAACCTTTATCCATATTTTTTATTGGAGATGTGAAAACAAGAAAAACGTTTACTTTAATTATTCAAGGTCTTGTTCAAAATATTAAATCTCAAACAAAACATAGATTTAGATCCATCAAAATAAATTGTTTTAAAAATTACCTACACAACAAAATTTGCATATAATATTGTTGGATCAACACTACACTAAAGATTATCAGTTCCATTAACAAATCAATCAATGACTTAAAACCATTAAGTGGTGAAAGATGTGATACTTTGGCAAAACAATATACACAATTAAAATTGTTAATGTTGGATGAAATATCATTGATTGGTAGTCAAATTTTTTCTTTCATTGATAAAAAACTACAAATAATTAAACATAAACACAATAGTTTTCTTTGAAATTTAAATGTTTTGATAATTAGTGATTTCCATCAAGTGGTACCAATTCATCATTCATGGGTATTTCAACCAATAGATGAAGGACTTAATTTTTTGGGTATTAATTTTTGGCAAAAAATATACTATGTTATGAATTATGTTATGTTATGCAACAACAAGATACACAATCCTTAATAAATTTAGAAAAGCTCATCAAACACAATAAGATATTGATATAATTTAACAAATTATATTTAATATTTCTGCCATCTAATCCAAAATTTCTTCATCTCTTTTATATAAATAAAACAATTCGAGAACATAATGAAAATTTTATTTGAAGAAACAATAGGTCCAATTTATTATTTCTAAACAAAAGATATTAGACATGACATGTGTCCACCTAATTTCACATTATTTAAAACATATCCATTTAAAACTAGTGGATTACATTATGAATTCCATTTGAAACCAAACATGTTAATTAAATTATGTACATGTAATTATTGCACCAATGATGGACTTGTTAATGGTGTTAAAGGATTTTAAAAACTGCAATAGAATAACATCTAACATTTAAAATTTGGGTTGAATTTTCAAACCCAAAAATTGGACAACAAAAAAAAATGATCAACAAGATCAACAATTATCCCACCATTCAAAATAATTGGACACATATCATAGCAAAGGTACAAGTTGGTCATAATTCCAATCATTTATTCACACGTGGGTGTAAACAAAATAAAGTGAACAACTTGATTACCTTGTCAAAATTGTAACAATATATTTAAAATAACAATAAGAACCATTATAAAATTGTGGAACATTGAATTTTTTCATTTCAAAGATTAAAAGTAATATATATTTACACTAATGTGTAGTGATTTTCATATTTCAAATGTAAAAGTAGGCTTTAAGTAGGTTTTTCAAACTTTAAATAGCTTTTGACATCTACTTTTCAATGCAGGCTTTGGTTTCAAGTAGGTGTCAAATAGGTTCTTACAAAAAGGAAATAGATTTTATTTTTGATGACTTGTTAAAACATATGTTGATCTTCATTTCCTAACTTATTACATATCAATTTCATTAATTTTTCTACCCAAAAAATAGGTTTGGACACATTTTTCAATTAGTTTCAAATATACTTTTTATCTAATTTTAAAATTCATTTTCTTTTAATATTTTTAGATTTAGATTCTTATAAACTTAATAGAGCAAACTAATCCTACTTGACACATACTTTTAATTAATTTGATGCTATTTTATAGTAGTTATATGAGTGGCATAGGGTTGAAGTGGAGATGTTTATTTATTTTTTCTAATTTATTTTGCTTTGACCCACATATACAATTTCCTATTGAACTAGTAGCAACATGAACAATACATCATGCTCAAGGCTTATCAATGGAAAATTTAGCATTTGATCTTCATGGTGTATTTCAACATGGTTTAACATACACAACTTTAACTAGGATACGAACAAAGGAGAACCTTTATTTATTTAATCCATTACATCAACAAAAATTCAATGTTGATGTGATGGTAAAACAAGAAACAAATATACTTGAAACAAAAGCAATATATGAATTATCTTTATCAATCTTGAAAACTTTTGATCTTTATATCTTATTATTCAATCTTTAAACACTCGATCTCTCAATCAATATTACCATGATATAATTGCCAAGCCTAATTTACAAGCATCACATATATTATGCCTTAATGAAACACAAATAAAAAGTATGGAATCTGAATGCATTGTGGCATTAACAAATCACAAGTTTTCAATTTGTCATGTTATGATGGACATGGCACTATTATGTTTTACAATGCAAATAACATTACATACACATGAAACATATTAAAAATTGGTAATGAAATTATTGTAGCAACCTTCAACATTAACATAAAAAGAACAATTCATATTGTTGCTATTTATAAACCACCCACAACACATATTCAAAGTTTTTTTCAACTATTAGAAAACATTTATATAAAAGCTCTACATCATTGCCCAACAATATTCATAGGTGATTTTAATGTGGAAGTGTTGAAAAACATAACATCATCAATACAACTAACATATTATATGCATCAACATAATTGACCTTTCTAAAAACTACAACAATTTATGATTCACAATTAGGCCATATATGGAATAATGCCATTTTAACATGTTAATCAGGAAGTATAGAAGCTTATTGGACTAGCCATGAACCAACATATTTTGTATTCAAATTACCAAATCACATATCTCACTTTTGCTTCCCTAGCAAAAAAGACATAAAATGTTAAAAATCCATAACTTTGCTTCTTTCAATATATGAGGAAATTAAGCCAAAAAAACTATTAATCACATGAATGATTGATTTTCCTTTTTGCATATAAAACCATATATATGGCAGGGCCATTGTGTGAAACACACCTTGTTTTTAATAGCTGAAAGTTGAAACAGAACGTTTCTCCCCAAAAGAAATGCTAGAATCGCCAATAGTATGTTCTGGCTTTTCGACTGGGATATTGGCCTGTTCCCATGGAAACTGGGGTTAAGTTGCTAATCAGTTCACTTGCAATACCAAGATTCAATAATAACCAGAACTACAAAGTTTTCCCGTGCAATTGCATCCTTCCACTAAATCTAGATCAATATGGCACATAGTAAGGAACAAATACAAACAAAAACCCTGGCCACATTCATTTAGTGTAGTTGCAGGTTACAAGCTGTAATAGGGCAGCAGATGTTCTAAAAGAAGTAATTTCTGTTTAGGTGGGCCTTCCGTTTATTGGAACGCCTGCTGTTGTTCCTTTTCCCCTACAATACGCAGTGTGTATCGAATGGGTACCCATGGGGTACCCACCTCATGGGACCCTTATTCTGGTAAAGCCCACATCCTCAGGCTTACCCCTGGGGCTTTACATGGAAAACAATTTTCACATAGCAAGAGAAGGTTAGCTTTGCTCTGAGTGGTCAGAAAGTGAGTCCTAATTGTGACCATGTTCGTTCTCTCTTGTTTGCAACTTGTAACCCAAGGCAATTCAGACTGAACAAGAAAAGACAGTCATGTGCTTTACAAACAGCTACATCCAGACAATGGTTTTCACCGAAAGTGGCTTGTCCTAGGAGTGCCTTTTTGGGGTTGAGGAGGGGAAACGACACATCCCTAGTACCAAATGATGCTAAATACCCTATTGAGCTTGTTCAGACCTTTTTTGGCTTGTCCTTTTGAATAGTGCTATGGGCCTAAGTTTCCCAACCTCCAGGACTGCATCAGTTTCATTTTGGATGAACTTAAGCCCATTCAAGTTATTAGACTTGTGCATGCATTGAGGTGGGGTCATTTTCTTCTCTCACCTACTTACCCATAAAAACAAATTTCACCATCTACCCATCCTGCCCACCCAAACTGCTTACCTATCAGGTCCATCTATTTACCTACACTTTGCCCATCTATCTCTACCTGCCAAGCCTACCATCACCCTGCCCACTCTTAGCAAAACCTCCACATTTTGCCAAAATCTCTCTCTTCTTAGTAAAAGCTTTATTTCTCAACAAAACTTCTTTACTTCCCCGTTAAACCTCTACTTCTCAGAAGAACTTTTATATATTTTTAGCTCAATCTTCTTTTTATTAAGTTTCTATTATTTGGCAAAAGAAATTTATTCCCTGGCTAAATCTTTATTTCTCAACAAAATCTTTTTATCTTCTTAGTTGCTTTTAACAAAAAATTTATTGTTTTTTCATTAAACTTTTACACTTGCAAGCGAAACAAACGCCGGAAAGAGCTCGATTGGGGAGGGGGGGGCCGTGGGTGGTGGATAGCGTATGCAGACCCATGCAGGGACGAGAAACATGTGGAAGAAGACAAGAGAAACCAGAGCCGGACAGAGCTCGATGATAGCGTCCCGCCTACTATCTACTCCCTGCCCCAAAGAAAAAGGCTCACAGTCATGCTAGTAGCTTTGGAATCTATTATACCTCTGTTAGCCTCTGACATTTTTTGGACCGAAGAGTGAAGACAACCAGAAACAATGATACATTTCCAGCACAGGGGGCGCAAGTAATGTAGACTTCACAGACAACAGGGGGTAACCTACCAAGAGACCCAAGGAATCCAGCAGCTGCAACTAACATGGAAACCAAATGCAACTGCAACGTCAGAAACACAAAGGAAAAAATTCTTTTGAACGAATAAAAGAACGCAGCGGACAGAGCTAATGTGACTAATAACGCTCGATTTCTCCCTGAAAGTTTTGAACTGCGCATAATCTTCATAATCTTCATGATCTTTTCAATTTCAACCTCGTAAGCATTAATTGCTCTTGTTGAAGACTACAACAATCTCAAGCTATTCAGAATTACACAAGAGATTCTTTTCTCGAATCTTTTTGAATCTGAGCAGAACAAATCTCGAGCTACTACTGATTTTTCCACGAGGGCCTAGACTTCCCGAAAACTAAAGAGATATCAAGCTATTGATTCCCTTGGCCAAGAGGGTGAACAGAGAATTCAGAAACCGAGCTTGAAAAGATAGGTATTGAGAGGGAAACTGGAAGGCGGAAATTTTCTATAGACTCGAGCCTCGTGGACTTCACTATACACTGGAAAATTACCCAGATGGACACTTTTGATTGCAATAAGCTTTGGTTATATGTATATTCATGAAGTTGATGACTATACATGAATCTCTCAGACCTGAAGGCTGGGCCTACTAGTGGATGAGCAATGACCTCACGAGCTTGCTCTAAAACGTCAGTTGGTACTTGAACATCTGAATTACATTTTTCTCATATTCTAGCCCTGGATTTAAGGCCACTTATGAATCCACCTGTAGCAGACAAAAATTCCTACCCTTTGCGCCTATGCCCAAGATCTCACTTCCAACATCTTCAAGCCTAACGCCGTGAAATTGTGGCTATGCCGAAGAAATCACCTTCAATTTGGATTGACAACCTAATCTTATAAGTGCTCAATTTTGTTATTGGACATGCCCTTAAGATCAACGGGCTTGTATGTACTATTTAGATCAGTTATATTATCTGATTACTTACTAATATCATACTGGAAGACATCTGCTAATATCTTGAAGGCTAATAACTGAAGTGTTAGGTTTTTGTGCAGGTACACAAGGAACACCTCTGGAGTGGTCTAGAGTGATGCTCTGCTTTAACTGATAGGCTCAGTAGGACTCAGTGTAAGAGGGTTTCTTGGATGGGCTATAGCCGCCTGCAGATTGCTGGACACGAGACTCACGCGTCCAGAAATCAGAGTGCTTCTTGACTTTCTTCACACGTCGAAGCGCTTTCTGAGGTTGCACATTTCCTGTTATCGTCACCCTCTGGTGCGACTGATCGCATAGTACCCCTTCCACACCTGCATCATGATCAGTCACATTCATAACAGTTACATGGTACTTTTGGTTGCCTAACTTGTGACTCATCACTTTCATCAATCAGATCTCGAAGAAGGCAAAACACCTATCGAAGGTTGACATGATCAATGCAACAGGTAGAAATTGTTTCACCACCATTAGGTGAGCAAGAGAAAAGGGGATATGTAGTAATATAAGATAGAAGACAAGCTGTATGCAAAGAAATACCCAAGTTAGCACAAGGGGCTCACCGTCCATGTCTAGGAGTGATTCCTTCACTTTCTCCTCGCACCTTTCGCAGCACAATGGCACCTTCAATTCCAAACGAGGCTGCACCCATAGTGCTAAGGGTTAGAACCTGTAGGCGACTTTGAGGTAATCTCGTACCCAAATTATAATCAGTATGCGAATCATCACATACATTGAAGATTATGAACTTGAAAATCCAAAGATCCTTTCACTCTATCGTTCATTTTTGAAGCTTGTGGGAAGAGTAGTCTACCAGCGGATTTTTGGAGCGCGCCGCTCCAGTTTGGTTGCTCAGCGGCACTTGCTGATTGCGGCTGGAAGGAGTGCTGCCCACGGAATATTGACGAGGCCAGTTCTCCGACGGATGAGTCATAGGAATCTCGTGACGAGCAGCATATTGCATGTCATATGGGCTCACCTGATGCATGTCTGTGTACGGGCGAACCTCGTGATCACGAGACGGTTGCATGTATCGACTCACTGTATACTGACTGCCTGTGTAAGTAGGAGTCTCGTAATCACGAGCTGGTTCGACGTATCGACTTGATGTATAATGCTTGTCTGTGTAGGTAGGAATCTGGTGATCACGAGCTGGTTGCAGGTATCGGTTTGTGGTATAATGCCTGTCTTCGTCGTAAGTAGGAAACTCGTAATCACGTGCTGGTTGCATGTAGCGGCTTGCTGTGTATTGCCCGTTTGCGTAAGCAGGAGCTGTCTCGTAGTCACGTGCTGGTTGCATGTAGCGGCTTGCTGTATACTGCCCCTGTGTGTAAATGGGAATCTCGTAATCACGAGCTGGTTGCATGTATCGGCTTGCTGTATATTGCCCGTCTGTGTAAGTAGGAATCTCGTAATCACGAGCTGGTTGCATGTATCGGTTTGCTGTGTACTGCCTGTCTGTGTAACTATAAGGAGTGTCGTAATCACGAGCTGGTTGCTGCATGTATGCCCTCACAGGATGGCTGGCATTGCCAATCACCCAGGTTGGCTCGTTGTCGCCATAGAAAAGCTGCACCATATCACCCACATGTTGACATTAGTTCATCTTTTCACTTGTGAACCATCAACCAGAACGCACAAAAGAGACATTCGAGACTAGTACTACGCAAAGCTACCAACTAATAATCAACTTCGACCTAAGTTCTCTGCAGAAAAAACAATACCCAATTGAACAGAGTGAAAAATGTGATTAATCTCAAAGAACTCTCTCCTCTTGTCCCTCTCGTTGTTTAATATCTGCAAGAGACGTGGATTAAACATGACATTACCTCAGTCATAGACATCATGTTCGCTGTCCAGCCTTTTTTAGTGTTGCAGTCTGATCGAAGCAACGTTACTTGAACCTAGAGAGCAGTATTACACAAGAAATCTTCCGGTCTCTCGAGTCGCTACTCCTCAATCGATAGCATCTAATGCAGACAAAGGGTGCCCAAAGGATGTAGCAACACTAGATAAGGTGGGCATGGTTCGGCAACACCGAGAGAGATAGAGAGAGAGAGAGATTAGTGGCCTATAAGCCACTTCAAGCTGGGTCTCGCAAATTTGGACACGAAGTGCTAATTGTACTCGGCAGCCAGTTAAGACTGGAAGCAGGAGTGAAGAGAGTAGGGCAGTACTGCAGAGGTAAACGCCAAAATGGAGGCTGAAACTCGATGAAAGTGTTAGAGGACTTCACTTGAAACTGAGATGGTTCCCTCGAAAGATGGTAGTGCGAATAAATGAGAGATGGGGAGAGGAGTTATATAGCATCACAGCAGGCACTTGGGCGGCGGAATTCTCCAAGCTAGAAGTCATACCTTTGAGGTAAGAAAAAAAACTCCGAGGGTAAAGGACTGGGACCCAGGAACTTGGAAGGTCTGTTCTGACGAGACACAGCTACCAAGGAAGCTGGTTGTTCGCACCTACACCACCCCCCTTTCCCGAGACACTAACTTCCACAAAAATTTCTGACAGAGGGACTGACATGCACTCCTATTTTGTCTTTTTGGCAGTCAATTAAACCCAATTAGACTGAAACACGGAATCTGACTGAAAGAAGGCTAGTTCTAGGCTGTAGTAGCATGAGACTATTGCGTAGGTACTTATGAAGGATTAGCGCATATACTCAAACCTATGATGGGCTTCACTGGCAAACTCTCCAAGGAACCAGATCGTTTAAATCCTCTATAATGCATTTTTGTAAGGCACCAGCAATTATGCCTGACACAGGAACCGCTCAAGAAATGCCTGTTACGGGCACATAAGTCCTTCTGTCAGACATATTATATTTGGGAATTAGTGACAAAGTTCCCCCTAGCCTACCGCTTCTTTTCTCTTCCATTTTGAAGGGATTGGAACCCCGCCCGGAACTTTCTATACCCTCCTTCCCGCTCATTTTTTTGGACGCCTCTTGATCGTACCCACTTTTGACAGATTCGTAGACTAAAAATGTTTTTGGACTACAGGTGCTCCTTGCGAGCGAGGTACACTCAAGGAGTTCCTTGTTGTACTCCCTGATATTTGCTGCACACTCCAGAGTACAGCCTGCCAGCAGTGGAGACCTGTACATGATTTCATGGTAACACCGCGCTCAGTGTGGTGCGACTTGGTCTCTGTGGTGTTGAGTGAACTTACAGCATGTAAATTTATAGGGACGTTGTCCTAGCAGAGAAAGGATGATGCCACAGATTCTTCAATCAACACTATTTTGTCTTTCTCCTTGGAAAGCCCATCTAACCTAAGATCTTTAGAGGAAGGTAGTGCCAGGAGTTCCCATCATTGGGCTTGTTCACAGGCTGCTCCTCCCAGTCAGGCATAGTCTCCCTGAAGTACTGCCCCCCTTTGCGGGCTCTATGATGAAGACTACTTACTACTGTGTGTTATCCTACCAGGATGTTATTTTGTTGGCTCTGCCCAAAGGGAAGAGATTACAGATTGGTTGTGGGATTTGGACATAAAATTTTGACTCGAACTTAACCCAATGTGTGATATCTGAAGTAATATATGTGCATATGATGAATGGGCATGTTCTATAGAAGTGCATGCATCTAGATGACAAGTGCTAGATCCAGTAAGGGAAGCTTTTCATTTGAAGTTTGAACAGGTTCAAACCTGTCATAAAGTGCAGAGTCATTGTGCCATGAGCTGCTTGTTTTGGTTATTTTACTGCATCTTTCTACCTCGGACAGGGTCACAGCACCAGTGATTTCTCCTTTAATAGATTAGTAGGTTCCCACAAGGATGAATTATCCACCCAGCACAGTTCACTACACATTGCAAGTTGCAGGCTGGCTGCTAGTCCAGACTTGACAAACTGTCATAGGCTTGCTGAAACCCAAGCTATATTCTCTTTTGCAGTACAGATTTAGAACTACAAGATGTTCAATAACATAATGTCATGCATTTCATATTGAACCATTATTGGGGAACTAATCATGAGCTCTGAACAGGGCACTGGCCCCCCTTGTATTTCTTGGATTTCTTTAATGTTTGATGGGGCTGCTGCCTCCCTCCCCTTCTCGGGTTTCTTTCTGAACAGGGCACTGAGTGGTGCCCTAAACACATCTGGGAAAAATGGAAATGGGCCAGGATGAACCAGGACCTAACTGGTACCTCACCTTCCTTGAGTGAGGAAATTGTAGGTTTTGAATGAAACAACTCCTTTCCAGAATATGGCTGAGCCTACATTTTAAAGGGATTTTTGTTAATTTCTAAGTGAGTTTTGGGTTTCCAGCATACCTTAAGGAGTTGCTTAGTGTTCGTGAATTTGATTGATGAATTTTTGGGGTGATTCAAACCTACATAATGGTGCTCCCGTACATTCCCAATCGTGTTTCACATTTGTCATGCAGTTTTACCTTTGATCTTCCCAGAGTTTCCATAATACATCCTTCCAAATCAGAGCTTGTTTTAATGAATCCTTCTTCACCAGCTCTAGTAGCAATATTTTCTGTAATTTGTGAAAATAGAATCTGCAAAAATGTAAATATTTTTCACACTATGTCCATGTGGGATCAGATTGAGCAGTGAAAATATCATTTGGTGACGAGGAACCTTTCGTTCAGCAAATGCTGCAAATCTGACTTGACAAGCGCCTGCTACGTGCAAATCTGCTCTTTGGGATTTTGCTTCATGCCAGCTTAGCTTTGGTTTCTTGAAAAACACACCTAAATCCGAGGGTGGATGTGATAAATATGCTGCTCTCCTCTTCCAACGCACAGTGAAGCTGGGAATTCCATGCTCACCTTCATATGTACTTTTAGGGCTGGTCAGGAAAGGAAGAATAGTAAGTTGGATGATCAATTGTTATCAGTATCATCCGTTTGTATAGTGCTAAGTATCGTATGGAATGCCGTTTTGAGATTTATACCAGGAAAGTGGTATCATTTGAAAGCAACTGTGCAGACTTAGACTCTGAATGATGACCAAAAAGTTCTGCATCAGAGTCACACGAGTCCTTGTGGTTTTGAGGTGGGCATTCTATTCCGCCCTGATACAGAAGCCAATGAGGCATCACAATTGCTATACACTCAGGCTACAAGTCAGTGTAAAGCACTCAAAGAAAAGCTTTAATGTAAAACAGAGGCATGATGGTGTAAATTACCTCCACAATAAGCATGGTATACTTCATTTCAAGGAGGATTCTTATGCTTTGTAAAATTCCCCTATTCATGAAGCAAACTCATGACATCATACAGGTTTATCTCAGCCACTGAATTTACATCTGTCTTGTTTGATCTCACCATTGGCCTCTTTCTTTACTCTGGGTAAGGCCCTTGAACAGTGACATCCCTAGAATTGGGAATTCGGTCTCCTTGAAACAAGAGTCCTAACTCTAGTGATGATGATGACATCCTAGGGCTTACTCCACACAAAGTTTCCTCTCCATCTCATGAGTCCCTAAGGCGAACCCAAGTCCCCCCATGCAGGACCAATCAACTGTGAGTCAATTTAGAGTTCCCAGACTGGAACAGATCTTGGTTTCTATAGATAAATGAATGCACTAGTCATGGCATTTAATGTACCTGGTATCACGCACCTATCTAGCCTTTGCTACTGGAATTCGGGACATGTTTTGGACAATGCTCAATGGAGAGCCATATGGACAAAACATAGCTTCCCTGGCATTCCTTCTCTCCCTGTCAGTCGAGCAGAGGGATCCATTTTCAGAGTGATCCTATCAGATGGATAGCCCTCTAGCATCTTACTACCCACTCTTTCAGTGTCTGAGCATGGAATGGTTCTCTAGATAACGTATCACAACTTCAGTTACACCCTGCCGTTCTCTGTCCATCTGAGACCCAGACTTGTTCAGGGAAATCATACCGTTTCAAACAAACATTCCTACAAAATGTGTGGCCACGCTTCAAGGTTTTGGCTTTTCTGTTTGGAGGCTTCAAACTCAGAAACATCAAGAACTGTGACATTATTCAAAGCCTTAGGTGGTATGAGAGAAGAGTATTTTAACATTGTGGCAGCCCCAAAATGTAAGCATAGTTGTACAAGAATGGACTGATAACCCATTCTCATATACGTAGGGGAAGAGCATTAGCCCTATTATCTTGTAGTGGTTGTACTAGTGAGGAACTGTACGGTTAAAGTTGGAGTCAAGTTGCTGGACGCAGGCATGGACGTCAGTACACTGACAAGTGTAGTTGCAGACACTAATGTTCAGGTCGCCTGAGGATTTGATCAGAATTCTCATACTCCAACTATGTTGGGCACTCGGTATGAGGAATATGTTGGACTGAATGTTTTGAGGTCTTGGCGGGTTAATTTAAATGTGTATCAGTGTTGTAACCGCTGTTGGGCAGTTCTTGACTTTTTATAAAGAACGTCTGGTTCCTATTGTAGAAAATAAATTAGAGAAGGTCCAGTTCCTGTTGTAGGAATCTGGTTCTGGGTCAGGTTCTTAAAACATATTCCAATTTTAGTTCTGGTTTCTTTCTTTCTTTCTTTCTTTCTGGTTTCGATTTTCAAACTCAAACGTGGTTTTTATCCACCAAAATTGGTGGTGAATGGGTAGTAAACCTCTTTGGCCTTCAGTTCTAGTCCTTTTGTTCAGAAATCCTGGTTCCAGTTCAAAAAAACCAGAAAAATCCTGGTTCCAGTTTTTAAAACCAGGAACCCAATTCCAGTTTGATTTCCATCCTTAAAAACCCCAGAACCTCATTCCAGTTCAGATCCTCAGAACCAGTTCCAGTTCCAGTTTTGACTAACCAAACTGACAGTTCTAACACTCCAAACTGGGTACTCACCAAACACTAGTTTAAACCTTTTGGCCCTCTAATGTCCACATATAGCTGAACAACTTCAAACATGTACCTTTGGACCCTGAAGGTGCCACTAAAAAACTGGAAGGGAGTCACATGATGTGGTGTCTAGCTACAGTGAATGATTTTTTCTACATTTAAATCTCTAAATTATACGCTCTTGAACACTCTGTTAGTGCTTTAGCAGGGTTGATCTAAAATGGATGAACCACATCAAGGGCTTTTGACGACCTAGAAGATTGAGCCTCCTTGTTGATTAAAACTTTCATCTTATCTGCGCCAGCTAGAGCAGACCTTACAGGACCTGTCACCTGACTAAGAGCCTTTTTTTTTCCTGGCGAACTGGTGCCAGATTTCGCCCTCCATTGGAGATGCGCAACCACCATAACAAGAGATTTTATTTTCAATTCGCCACACACTGCTGTTGGATGAGGATTAAAATTCCAGTTTGCATTCAGTTAGACAGGAGTTTTCGCCAGATTTCCATTAGTTTTCTACTGATTTTACAGTTTCCTTAACATTTTTCGCCATTAATGCTAAAATCTAAGGTGGGATCATTGCCACTCATGCTAAATCCCTTATGGAATGGTGGCCACCCATGCCTCATCATAAAAATGAAAAAAAAAAAACGTTGCTGACTAACCTAATCCTTGACCTCACAGACCAATGTAGCAAAACCTTGCGTCTAAGAAGAAACAGGAACGCAGTCAAGAAGCTGGTTCCAGCTGGGAGTTGCAGTCAGTGCAAGGCATGTACCATACTGTGTCCACATACTTGAGGATTCCATCTCTCAGCTTTATAAATTGAACACTCTAACAAAATCTGCTATTTACATTCTGTCCGGGCCCACTGTCACTCCACATTGCATACTTTGCAGAACCCAAATTTGACCAAGAAATCATGAATATATGACAACTCCAAAGGGGCACGGTGTCCAGACTCCAAAGAATAGGGATTAAAGTGGACCGAACTCCAAGGCCTCCATCACCAAACAAGACCACATGTCACGGCACCCCTCACTCACTCCATTCCAGTGGAGGTGGACAGCATGAGGATGGAAACCATGGAAACTTTATCCGTCAATGAAAAATGAACACATACATACCATTACAACAACCTACTCCTGTACCAGTTTGCCCCATATTCCCATGTAAAGTGCATGATATTGATGGGTTACTCTACCAAGAATGTTGTGCCAAAGGCTGCAGCTTGGGTACTGCTGCATGGGTTTTGCATCAATTCACATGGTCCCCAGCTGTGACTGAAAAGCTATGTCTAGTGCTCCTTGCGTGTTTGTGCAAAGGATACCGAAGAGACCATCATGCATGCAGTCACAGCGCGGGCTTTGATGTTGGTGCATCTGGTGCTGAGTAGGCGCTAGGATGAGATCACAGGCTTTTAAGTAGGGAGGATGATATTCTTACCATGGTAGAGCTGTCAAAACGGTAGAGTGAATCCTGAATATGCATTTTGGCATCAAGCAGTTACATTATGAGCAGTGTTTTTTCAATGGTGATTTATTGCAATTTTTCTAGTTTGGAAAAGAGGCAGCCACTAGTACAAAGGAAATACAAGTTTAAAAAGGGTCAAGTCGTTACAAAGCACCCAAACTTTGAATGTGATGGCCAGAAGGTTGTTTCCTCCCATCGTGAATTTACCACCCTAATTTAACCTTGTAGATCTCCCCATGTGACCGCACCTCAGGCCATAGATCTCACCAAAGAGCCATATTGGAGCCATCAAATGAGCCTTTTCATGAAAACCCTAAACCTTAGATTGCCCGATGTTCTCGCTTGTTTTGTGCAAAAGCTCATCACCACTTAGCTCAAGCTTGTCTCCTATCACCTACTGGCCCAAGCTTTTCCCCTCCTTTCATCAATTTGTTCTGTAATTCTATTGAGGATGCTTCATAATTGCCAAATCATGAGTGTCACTAAATTGGACTTTTTGTTTTGGATTCTAAGGTTCGTTATTGATGTTTCACAACAAAGTATCAAATTTAAGTTACACAAATTCTTCAAGTCTACCTACAACTTTGATTCTTTGTGATCTCCTTTCAAGAGTTTGCAAGATTTTATGCTTAAGCTAGAAAACCATTGAATGGTTGAAAATATGTTGAAACTATGTCATTATAACTAGTATGTGCATTCAAGTATTGTGTTTTGAAAGTTTGTGTGATTCTTGTTTTCTATGTTCTATTTTGGCAAGTTTCATGCATTGCATAACTCCAACACTCTTTTAACTTTGTCAAGTTTTATGCTTGTGTATGACCATAATAGTAGTGGGTGATTTGCTACAAACAAAACATCTTAATTCTGGACTTTTTATTACAAATTGTGATTTTTTTTCAATTTAGGTTATTTGCCTTTGTCCTTTTGATTTGTGTGAAAGATAATTTGCAAACAGTTTGAGGAGTGAATTTAGGGTTGAATTTAATGTGTAGATGTTTGGGGAGGTTTATGGCATGTGTAATGCAATTTGTCTAAAGGTTGTACATTACATGAGTTCAAAAATGTATGCACATTATGAATTGTCCAAGGGTTAGCATATTTTGACCTCCTTCCTTGTTTTCTATTTAATATTTAACTTTTTAAGAGGTAGTGTGCAATTCAAAGGTGTTGCAATATCTCCATTTTCTAATTAATGGGTCTTGAGGTTTCTTTTCTAGATTTTTTTTTGTCCAATCTTGTTTAATGCAATTTTAAAGTTATTACAATAGTTCTAGTTGTTTCACTAATGAATCTTGAGGTTTTTTTATAGATCCTCTTTTATCCATTCTAATTTAATGCAATTTTAAGTTGTAATAATAAATCTAATTGTTTCATTGGTGGGTTTTGAAATTATTTTATAGATTCTCTTATGTTCATTTTTATTCAATGCAATTTTGACTTATTGCAATAAAACCAATTATTTCATTGATGATTGTTAAGGTTTTTAGTCCAAATTTTCTTTTATCCATTCTCGTTTAATGTAATTTTGAACTATTACAATAAACCCAATTGTTTCATTGTTAAGTCTTGAGGTTTTTTTAAAACATTTGATTTTCTCCATTTTATTCAATATAGTTGTGAACTATTGCAATAAACATAGTTATTTCATTAATGAATCTTGAGGTTTTTATTCCAAATTTTTTTATATCCATTTCCTAGCTTGTTCCAATAAACCTAGTTGTTTCATAGGTGAATCTTGAGGTTTTTGGGTGAAAGCATGGTAAAGTATACAAAAAAAGTTACCGCAATAATATCAAGTTAAAAAAGAAGAAAATTTTCATGGAAACATAAGAAAGTATATTCAAATTTTACTTAAATTTCATTTTGAAACTATTGAGCCCTCAATTGGGTTTATTGCAAATCAATTACAAAATTTCAAAAACTTTGGAATAATAAAAGTAAGGAATAAATAGGTTTAAAATTGATTAATCAATATGGTGTTCAAACCTACATTTTTAGTAGAGAATTTAATGAAATGTACATGTATGAAGTTATAGCATAAAGATCATTGTATATTCAAGGGTCTCACCAAAAAACAAATCTACTTTCTCTTTGGTAGAATATACTTAACACATACTTGAATCAAATGTTACAATGTAAAAAGTAGGTTTTAAAAGCTACTTGAATTTACAAAGTTTACTTGAAACCTATTTTACAATGCAAAATTAAAAAATTAATGCATGATAATGAAAAAATATCTTGTTATTTATCATTCAACTACAAAGGTTAACGTATAACAATTTTGTGATGGGTTTTGGTCCTACTTTTTGTTCATTTATGAAGTAGACTAGCAAGTACTTTTAGTTGTATGCTTCATTGTGTTTTCAACCTTCTATATCCTCTTTTGTTCATTTTCACTATGTATCAATCATTTTTCACAATCTCTCCACAACTCCCACAAAGTTATAAATTCAAATACTTCTTTTTGAAATATTGGTGGGTTTTTTGTCATTTCTAGTCCCAATATAACTTTTTCATCTCATGGTCCTTGGTTACTAAGGTATGTCAAGGTGATATTCATAATATGTATTCAAGTTCACTATAAACAACTTTTGGGCCTTCAAATATCTACTATAGTTTAAATATGAAAACATTCAGATATGGTGGATATTTAATTTGAATTTTGAAGTTCAACATTTGGCACTTGAATTGAATGGCCAACATGTTTAAGCAATGCATCAAAATCTAGAAACTCCATGTTGCCATCATTTATGATTGAAAATGTGTTGTTATTATTGATTCACAAGTGAAAAACCAATACAAAAGTTAAAACCTACAACTTTATACAATTCATTCGTATTTTATTTTATTTCCAAGTTTTAAGTTTGTTTTGTGTTTTTATTCTCTAGTGTTTGGGATTTCATGTTCATGCAAATCCATGAACTAGGTGTGTTTTGGCAAGGATTAGAAAGGTTTTGATTTGAAAATTGAAAATTCAATTTCTAGCCCACAATTTCATGGATGTTCTTGGGATTGTGTATCCCCAATATTGGTTGCATTTAGATTCTAATGCATCATTTGCAAAACACCATGAAGGTATCAAAGTTACATTCTACTCTCAAAAATCCCAATCATGGGTGAATGGTTGGGAAAGAAAGGTCTTTGAATTGCTAATGCAAATGACCTTGATTACTAGCAAGGCATGTTCAAACTCATAATGAATTCAAATGTATAAACATGTATGGCACTGCCTTTTGACATTAATCCTTTAACCATAATGTGGCATCTTGTGACAACATTTCGAATACTAGTTTTGAACTTCCTTAAGTATGTGAAATTGGTAAAATTCGCCAAGCTGTAGCAACATGGAAGATGAAAGATGTTTATTTATTGACTTTTATGAAGTGAAAGTTTTTGTCGCAACCCCACTTTGGGCTAAATGTGAGGATGAAACTCACACTCCCAAAAATGGGGACTTGGAGTCCTCCGGGACTACCGAAAACCCAGAGCTTGATTGCAAGGGTCAAAACACCTCACATTGGGGTATTATTTATATCAATGGAAAGTTCTTGAAGTTTAGATGTCCAAAATGGCCTCGCATGAGCCATTTGGACATATGCAGCCCAAGTTATGGGCAAAAGAAGGGCCGGGAGTCAAACTGGCAATTTGACTCCCGACCACTAAAAGTCAGGAATCGACCTCTTCCCGACGTCTACAGAAGGAGTGCAATAGAGCATTGGAAAGCTCTCGAGGAGAGCTACAACTTTGGTTCAGACCTCACTCTAATCCAAGGTCGGAGCCGGGAGATACGAGTTCTCAAAGTTTCGGGAGTCCAACCCGGGACAATTTCGGGACTCCTCCTTGGGAGTCCTAGGAAAAAGTGCCATTCAGATGTGGCTCCAGCGGAGTAACGCAGAGAATACTATATGGGGAAAGGTGGTGGCTTCCCCCGAGTCCGGGCCATGGTGAATCAAGTGAATCCAAGGTCGCCCATGGTTTGTCTTAACACCAATGGATGCAAAATGAGTTCTAACCAACTTGGGGTCGGTTTTGGATGCAGGATCGTGTAACAACATAATTGTCCCTCTTCCTAATCTAATCCCGGGACTTCTAGCACGCCCCTCTTACCCCCCTTTAGTGCTGGAAGTCGGGAACGGCCTTCAAGTTCCATCTTTCCGCAATTTCACATACTTAGACCTTCAAATGGGTCCAATAAGGAACTTGGGAGCGTGTCATTTGGTATTAGAGCTCAAGGTGAAGCTCGAATTACTTCTTGGTAGTTTGGGATGGCACCCAAGAAGAATCGTAAGCAAGCACAAGACTCCATGTTGGAGGAACCTGTCGAAGACCGAGTAGTCCCGTCGGAGTCAATTGGGGAGGAGGAACCGAGGATTCGGGAGGACCAAGATGAACCCAAAAGTGAGGAGGAACAAAGGAGCTCGGTCCTATTCACCCCGGAACAATTGGAAGTCCTCCTCAAGATGAATAGGCCCGATTTTGGTGAGTTGGTGGCGGCCCTCAAAATGGGGACCTCCAAGGGTGAAAGGTTTCAACCAGCCAAGCCCGGGAACTTCGATGGTGCCCACGACCGAAAGGTTGTGGATGCTTGGTTTGCGGAGATGGAAGATTATTTGCATGCCGCCAAGGTTGGGAGGCATTCGGCCGTGGAGCTTGCCCAATCCTACTTGAAAGGCTATGCCGCCACATGGTAGAGGATAGTGAGACAAGAGGAAGGGAAGAGCCATGGCTACACATGGGAGTTCTTTAAGGAACGCCTTGAGTCGGAATTTGTTCCAAGGAATTCCGACTACATCTCGAGGTGCAAGCTCCGTGACCTTGTGAACGTCACAAATGAAAATTTGAGGCAATATGTGAGGGCTTATTCGGAACTCATGCTTGAGATTCGGCACATGCATGAGTTGGATCGTGTGTGCCAATTTGTGATGGGACTTCCAACTTGGGCCAAGTGAAAGCTTGAGGAGAGTTGGCTCGCCTCATTATCCAAAGCCATCACGAAAGTGGAGAACTTTTCAGATGTGGGGCGGAGTGACAAATCCGAGTTCAAGAAGGACAACAAGTTCCTTCACAAGAAGCCAATGCATGAGGGGGAATGGAACCGGGGGCAAGGAAGCCCAACCAAGGATAAGCCCAAACAATTCCAAGGCTCGGGGTTCAAACCAAATGGGAACTTTGTGAAGAAGGGGGCTCCTTTCAAAAGGAGCCAACCCAAGGGAGACTTTGGGTGAAACCCAAAGGAGCTTGTTTCAATTGCAACAAAGTGGGGCACTACTCCAGAGATTACCCCAAGTCCAAATCGGGGAGTGGGAGCTCTAAGGTACTTGCTCTCAATGTTAATCTAGCCCAACCAGAATGCAATCGACTTATCTTCTTGAAGGGGAAGATTGCTAAGCGAGATGTGTTATGTCTTTTGGACACAGGGGCTTCTCACAACTTCATAACTCAAGAAAGCGCCGAAAGGATGGAGCTCCACTTGGAAGAGCTCAAGGCACCCATTGAGGTGCACTTCGCGGATGGGGTTCCCCATCCCACTACATTATGAGCAAAGGAGGTGCCTCTTCAATTGGGAAATTGGAGAGGAAAGGTGAACTTATTGGTTTCCACCTTGGGTGGAATGGATTGCATTTTGGGAATGGAATTCATCACCCAAAACAACGTGCTCATAGAAGGGCACAATAGGCTAGTTAGAATCCCATCTAAAAGTGGGATTGTGCAGGTGAAGGCACATAAGTTGCCTTGTGTGGGTGGACCAACCATCCACTTCATGTTAGGAAAAGCTTGGAAAAAGGAATGTGTGGGAGGCCATGGCATGATGTGTGTTATGCGGGTGTTGGATGAGTTTGAGCCCAAGGAAGTCACCAAGTTGGTGACTTCCCCCAAGTGCATAAGGCGAGTTTTGGGAGAGTTCCTGGATGTGATGCCTGAAGACTTACCTGAAGACTTACCACCGAGTAGACAGGTTGATCATGCGATAGAAGTGATGTCGGGAGTGGCACCTCCCGCCAAGGCCCCATATAGAATGAGCCATGAGGAGTTGAAAAAGCTTAAGGTTCAAGTCGAAGAACTCCTTGCAAAAGGGTATATCAAACTAAGCAAGTCACAGTATGGGGCACCCGTCCTTTTTGTTCACAAGAAGGATGGGACGTTAAGGATGTGTGTTGATTATAGAGCTCTCAACAAGGCAACGGTGAAAAACCGATATCCTTTACCTCGCATCGATGATTTATTTGACCGTCTCTCGGGAGCCAAGGTTTTTAGCAGGACTGACTTATGCTCGGGGTATTACCAAATTCGGATTACAGAAGGGGACAAAGGAAAGACTGCTTGTCGCGCAAGGTATGGTTCATACGAATTCTCAGTGATGCCTTTTGGGCTCACCAATGCACCCACCACATTTTGCACTCTCATGAATGACATTTTTCGAGAATGGCTTGATGACTTTGTTATCGTCTACATAGACGACATTTTGATCTATAGTGGCTCCTTGGAGGAGCATGAGGAGCACCTTCGCAAAGTGTTCCAAAGGCTAAGGGAAAACAAGTTGTATGCCAAGCTTGAGAACTGCGAATTTGGAGTGACGGAAATGGACTTCCTTGGACATAGGATAACTCGAGAAGGTTTGAAGATGGACGATCACAAGGTCAAAGCAATTTTGGATTGGGAACCGCCTAAGTCGGTTCCGGCCTTGAGGTCCTTTTTAGGACTAGCCTCCTATTGTCGCAAGTTCATCAAGAACTTTGCAAAGATAACGGCACCCTTGACAAACCTCTTGAAGAAGTCCGCCGTCACTTATGAATGGGAAGAAGCATGCGACGAAGCCTTTGAGACCTTGAAGGGTATTTTGGTGAAAGCGCCAGTGTTGAAGTTGTCCGATTTTCACAAAGAGTTCGAGATTCATTCCGACGCCTCCGACTTTGCAATTGGAAGAGTCTTAATGTAAGAAGGAAGATCGGTGGCCTTTGAAAGCAAGAAGTTGAGTGAGACGGAGCGAAGGTGGCCAACACACGAAAAGGAAATGTGGGCAGTCATACATTGCCTCAAGACTTAGGGCCATTACATAGGCTCCAAGGATGTGGTGGTGTGGACTGACAATGTGACCTTAAAGTACTTTTCTACTCAACCCAAGTTGTCATCAAAACAAGTAAGGTGGCAAGACACATTGGCCTTGTTCAATGTGGACATCCGGCACAAGCCAGGAAAGGAGAACATAGTCCCCGATGCCTTGAGCCGAAAACACCAACTTAGAATGGTGTATGTGGGAGAGACAAAACTTCAAAAGGAAGTTCGACTAATAAGTCGTCGGGATGCCTTTGCCAAAAAGGTGAGGTGAAGCATCCAATGGAGCAAAGTCCCACTTCCATTTGCGAAATGGATTATTATGGTATAAACAAAATCGACTCTATGTGCCGGAAGGGAAGATGAGGGACACACTTTTGAAGGAATGTCATGATGGACCACTTGCGGGCCATGGTGATGCAAAGTGCACCACAACATTCCTAAAGAAGTTTTATTATTGGCCCAACTTGAAGGATTGTGCGAAGGAATATGTGAAGACTTATTTAACTTGTCAACAAAACCGGACCCTCAACAAGAAGCAAGCAGGTTTGTTGTAACCTTTGCCAATTCCCGAAGGGCCGTGGGAAAGTGTGTCCATGGACTTCATGGTGAGCATGCCCCCATCAAGGGGATTTGATGCCATCATGGTTGTGGTGGACCAATTTAGCAAGATGGCACACTTCATTCCCATGAAAGATTGTCGCAACCCTACTTTGGCCAAATGTGAGGGTGAAGCCCAACACTTGGAAAAAGTGAGGATTTGGAGTCCTTCGGGACTCCCAAATGTTCAGAGCTCGACAGCAAGGCCCAAAACACCTTGCATTTGGGGTGTTCTTGGTGTCATTGGAAAGGTCTTGAAGCGTAGGTATCGAAAATGGTCTCGCATTGGCCATTTGGACATCTGTCGCTCAAGTTATGGGCAAAAGAAGGGCCGGGAGTCAAACTGGTAGTTTGACTCCCGACCACAAAACGTCAGGAATCGACCTCTTCCCAATGTCCGAATAGAAAGTGCGATACGTCGTTGGAAAGATGACGACAAGGGTTACAAGTTTGGTTTAGACCTCGTTGCGATCAGACTTTGCAGTCGGGAGTTATGAGCTCCCAAAGTCCCGAGACTCCACCCGGGACAATTTCGGGACAATTTCGAGACTCCAACTTGGGAGTCCCGAGAAAAAGAGCCATTTGGATGTAGTCCCCAAAACGTGGCGCAAAGAATACTATATGGGGGAAGGTGGTGGCTTCCCCCGAGTCCGGGCCGTGGTGTGTCTTGTGGTCCAAAGTGCCCGTGGCTTGTCCCAACACCCAAGGGTGTCCCGGAATGTGAACTAACCACGTGG
>Ga0209208_10000614_pt1 | contig 47116 bp, 50 predicted proteins | sample S1TSphfallax_3_FD_187694 | JGI IMG/M metagenome (GOLD analysis project Ga0209208, IMG submission 187694) | Host-associated microbial communities from peat moss isolated from Minnesota, USA - S1T2_Fd - Sphagnum fallax MG (SPAdes) (version 2) | ecosystem: Host-associated > Plants > Peat moss >...
TTTTGCTGCATGGCGGCTGCTTTTGCTTTGATCCTGCATGAACTGTTGTTGATTGTTTTGGGAATGGGAGGCTGGTCAGTGGGTTTTTGCATGGCGGCCGGCATTGATGGAATCTGTTTAATGAGACGGCGCACTGGCAATCAGATTGGAACGGCACTGCGAGATTTGGAGAAGCTTCGGGAAGAAGCAACGGAGTTCGGAAGGAGAAAGAGCAGAAGACTATTTGGAGAGGACAATCTAGGCAGTGTAGAAGAGACAATGATTAGAAAAGATAAAGGTTAGACAGCTGTAGGAGCAGCAGTTTTGAGAGGAGGTGATTTTGGAGAAAGACAGAAGAACGAGAGGGAGAGAAGAACTCTGTGGCTAGGAGCTTTGCTAGGTCTTGATCTTCCGCTGCGTCTGATAGCTAGCCAAGTTCAAGCTGCAGAAGAATAGAGGAGGTGGAAGGATAACGAGGACTTCAGGGATGATCAGATAGGTGTTTTTGAGGGGACATGCTTGTGCTGTCGGAGTGTGTATATACCTTGAGAATAAAATGCAAAGTTTCTTTGATGCATATGTGAGAAAGGACGTTGTGAGCTGTGCTATGTCCAGCAATGTGTTGATAGGTTTGTCGATCTTCAAAATATAAACAGATCAGCAGTAGAGAAATGAGCCGGTTTGAGTCACGGAGGGTCTATGTGTCTGTCGATGAGCGACTGATCAAGCTTCGGGAACGAGGCTGTCATGGTCTATAGTAGGCTGTAGGATTCCTGGGCCCCTCCTTTTTGGCTACAGTAGGACGACAGGACGGTAGGGCTTGAACGAATCGTTCAATGAGAGTCCGATGAAAGTCGGACGGACGTCGGACGAACCAAGGTCACAGCGATGGTAGCGTTGTTGCTTACAATGTTGCAACAGCAATGGTGCTGCAATTTGCAACGCTACTGTTGTCGCAGCGCTGCTACTATTACCGCGGCGCTGCTACTATTGTCGCAACGTTGTTGTTGTTGCGGTGCTGCTGTGGCTGTTGCCGTGATGGCATTGTGGCGTTGTTGCAGCTATTACAGCGATGGCGCTAATGCACTGTTGGTGTCGTGGCGTTGCTGTTGTCGCAGCGTTGCTGTTGCTACGCGTTACGGCGTTGCGGCTGAAATTTTTGTTTTTTTTTACTCGACAACTTCAAGAGAGAAAATGAAAGCGAGAAAGAGAAAATGAAAACGAGAAAGAGAAAAAGGAGCGAAATTCGAAACCTGTTTCCCAGCTCTATTGGTTGGCATAACACCAACTCCTTATAACAACGCCAACTCCCTTCAGCAACACCAACACACACACCCTCCAGCAACAGAACTAGCAACTGTAACAATAGTAGCAACGACAACAATAACTCAAGAACTTACAAGCAAAAGAAATCTATGGCTTTCAACATGAAGCACAGAAAGTGGAGTTTTTTTAGAATTGAATTGAATTGCAAAGAAGGAATGAACATGTATGTAGACGGTGGCCGTGTAGTAACCACCGTGAGCATCTAGAAAATCCAAATAGACTATGGAAGCAACTCTCATACAAGGAATTCTAGAAAAACTAAAAGGAGAAAGGAAGGGCTTGGCCCTTTTATACAACCACCAAAAAGATGAAACCCTAAACACCTAATAGTGTACAGTCACTTAAGAATGTACATTAACCCTACAACCATACATTAACCTTAAAAGATATGACTGGCATGCCCGTAACCGGCCATCATGTATGAGGTCGTGCATACGGGCATGACAAATAGGTATGTAATCTAGAAACATAGGTAGGTAAACATTTGTACCTACTTATCTACCTAGTTAGGTACCTACTTACTTACTTTAAAAAAAAATTGAAATTCAAATGTTATTATACACATTGACAAAAAAATTCATTGAAGTTTAAATAAACATGTTAAATGCATTCAGTATCATATTGTTTTATAAAGTGGTGTGGTGGTTTTATGGCCAACACATTGGTGTGGAACCAAGGAGACCAAGGTTTAATTCCTTTTACCAACATATATTATGTGGAGTATGTATAGTCATATATATACTTTGTACATGTGTGCAAATGTATAGTATACAAGTGGGTTGTAAATAGGTAGGTAGTAGGCCATGGTGGGTGGGTGGGTAGGTACTTATTATTTATTTATTAATTATATATTCATATTTAAAAATTGAACTTTTTTCTTAATTACATTTTTTTGGCTGCCCAATTTTTTGCCCAATTTGATTAGTCATAAAGACCATTGTATGGCTAGTCAAAAAAATCACTAATCAAGTTGAGTGTTTTAATCAACTTGTTTAGTATGACTAAGTGGTCAAATTGACCAACTATCAAAATGACCGGTTTTTGGTTTTATTTTCCAATCAAATAAACCATGATTTGTGATTGATTTTGTTATAGTTTTGAATGTAAGGTGAAATAATGATCCACATCATGTTAATAATTTTTATAATGGGAACATGGTTGGCTAAGGTTAGGGTTGGAAATTGTGAGTTGAGTTGGATTAAGGTAATTTTCAATAAGGTCCATCACACTTCCACATTTTGTTTTTCACCTTGCTTTATGAAATATGATAACATGTTACTTTGTTCCATTTTTGTCCTTTTGGTTTCTTGTGACACTACCTTATTTGGTTAACCATGTGAAAATTGAGTTAACAATGTTGAAAGGTCCTCGAGTTATCCTTGATAAACTTAAATGTTACCATGTGTTCTTGGGGCCAATCATGGTTGTGGTACACAAAAGGAATGTGTCACCCAAAACTCATTTTCAAGACACCACTTTGAATGATCGTGTTATGTTTACCAATTTATTTATTTCATTGAATTCTTTTTCCATTAGATATTCACATATTTTATGATTAAAATGGTCATGGTTATTTGTGATTTGGATGATTTTAAGGTGTCCTTAACTATCCTAAAACATTTTTCAAAAACCCTGTTGTACTAAACAATTTGGTAGAAAAGGAATCAAAAGGAAACCTATAGTTTTTTGTAAATTGCTTGATCATTATGCCTATAATAAATTAATGGATGCTACATTTGTTGGCATAAAGATCAATACTTTTGGACAAATAATCTATCGATAATGAGAAAAAAAAGATATTTAGAAATTAAGTAATCGGGATGCATAAGAAAAGACACATTTTTTCATTATTTTAAGTGTTCTTTTGTTTCAAGCGTTTCATACCTAAGGATAGTAGATGCCTATAAGAGAATAGGACAATTTAAAGTTAATTTACATGGTGCTAGAACAAGCTATTGTGTGTGGGATAGGTTTTCTTGAAAAGATGAGGATTGGTCCTATGTCTTGGCCATTCCTTAGGTGTAACCTATTTTAGGGGGAATTTTAAAAGTGTCAAAATCTTTTGACCACTCAATTGATTCAATCTTCATTGTCATCTCTATTATTCATCTAATTCACTTGCTAGATCAAGTGATCCCATCCGTGATCCCATCCATTTTTTATGTCCTCTTTCATAAGTTAAAGCGTGGCACACTTGTCACTTGTTTTGTTGTTTGCTTTAGTCAATGTCCATGTTACATCGCCATTGCTCAAATATCTTTTGCCATCGTTGTGACAAAGTTTCAAATCTTCCATAGTTTTATTGAGGAAATTGACACTATACGGACATAAGGACTAGCATTTAAGCTTCAAGTTTTTTATTATTTTCAAACTTTGTAAGAAATCTAGGGTTTCTACCCAACAACTTGTCTTTCTGCCCAACGTGTGTCATGAAGGTGGGGAAGTTAGAAGTCTAAAGAGAAACTTGGCATGCATTTTTTTGGAACATTTTTAATGTTTATTATTTGTGAATTGATAGTTTACCCCTACATGGTGAACATGCATTCAAGAAAGGTTGTAAGGCAATCAACTAGTCATCAACTTGTTGTGGAGGTTGCCCAAAGGTTGAAATTGAATGCCAAAATATGAAATAACAGAGCTCTACAAATGGCTAAAAAAGTTAACTTGAAAGAAGATTCTATTGTTGTTGTTGAAAGCAATTTTGATCGAACAATTGTTGTATATGTTCGAAAGGTTGCATTGACCCTTCATGAATTCACTTGCCATGAGGGGATTGAATACCAAAAGAAGGTTATAGAAAAATGCCTCAAACAACCTTTTCTATAACAAGCAATGTTTGATTTCATAGTGAACGAGAAGAAGTTATGGCAATGTGAGGCCATTTGTGAGAATCTTGAAGTGGCATGGAAGGATTTGAAGTATAGGAGGGGAAAAGACCATTACCATGTTCACCACATTGTTGCAACAATAGTTATTTATGCATAGAGCAATTCAAGTAAACAAGCAACCATAAATTGTGTAGGGTTGAATTTCAAGTTTATTCAACAAGTTGTGGAATGCAATTGGCTCTTGGACAACAAAATGGAAGGGGTGAAATGGGTTAAGTCTGATAGGAGGCAACAGAGCAATGCCATTAGTGAGATGGTTAAGCAAATTGTCATAAGGTGTTGGACAAAAGATACTAAGGTGAGGCCTAATGTGAAGGATGTCATTCACCATTGGATTTCCACAAATAATTGGGAAAAACATGTTATTCATTTCTTGCAAGAGAGCCAAGTATTTTTGTCTCCTTGACCCAAGTTTTGTTTTGCAACATTTGTGTTTATTTCAATTCTTCTTATTATTTACAGTTCACATTCTTCTTCTAGTTCAAAATAAATCCAAGCTTTCACTTCCAAATGAATAATATAATTATGTTAATCTTGAATCCTTAAAGGAATGCCATTCTTTTAGCTTGAAGGAATTTTTTTGGTAGTGAATTGGTACAAAACCAAGTGTTCAAGGCTAAGTGGCTTTTAAATCTATGAACTTGAAGGAATTGAAATGAATCCTTTAATTGATGTCCATACCTATGTCTTCATATTTACTTTATGCCCATGGTGTGAGGTGGATGACATAGTACTTAGTTCATGCTCAAGATTATTTCATGTTTTGTGTAAAATTACCAAGGAATTTTAATAATAACTAACTTGACTAAAAATATGTTGAAGGACTTTTTGTAGGAGTTATGACCTTGGACTAGGAATAATACTAAAGATTGTTAGCTTGTTCATTATTTTTTACTTTGTTTAAATTCATGACCCATTAATTTGAATAGGTTCACATGACCTTATATCTTGTGATGAGGGTTCTTCCTAGGATTTTATTCTTTATGTATAGGACTTTAATACATTGCTAGGAACTCAAGATTTCACTTAGTCCTAGTCATTCCTACAAAAGTATAATGACACATAAGAAAAGTTTAACATCTCACGATTTAGTATTGGAAATCGTGCAAATTTGTACATTTCACACATTGATATTGTGCATTGAAAACACATTTGACACACAAATTTATTGAAAGATGCAAAATTTGTGTGACATTCATTTATTCATATTCTTGTACTTCATTCATCAACACATTTATCCATGTGTCAAATGTGTTTTCAATGCATCATATTTGTGTATTAAATGTATGAAACTATGAATGAACAAACTTTGCATGATTTTCATTTTTAATTCATCGTATGTTAAATTTGTGATGCAGGAATTAAGGATATCATTTAGGAATTCAATATTTTTGGACTGGGATCATGATTGAACTACTTATTATTTAGGAAATATGGTAAGTATTTAGGGCATAATCTTTTGATCTAGGAAGGTGCATTTTTTGTTCAGGATTGTCATTTTCATTTTGGATGTTGGTTCCATATATTTAGGGCAAGTGGCACATAAGAATATATTGTTATAGTCTAGAATTTACACTTCATTTTGTTTAGGACATAGTCATATTGTCTAGGAAAGGTCTACCTTTTGCTATCAAGGTTATTTACTGCAAGGTTGTCTAGCTCATGACTGGAAATTTTTGTTATTTTGAAGCTAGGATTTTTCACAAGGTTCAAGGATGTGCACCTAGATGTTGAGATTGGATTAACTTCCTCCAACAAACTAAAAGCTTATTTTGTGAAAAAACAAGATTTCAATAGTTGTTGTTACAAATACCACCAAAAAATGGCTAAGATCAAAGTCAAGTTCAATAATATGCACGTTGCAAGTGTTCATCATGGATTATAAAGCTCCACATGTAAATGTGGATGCCTATCACTTTGTGCAAATCCAAATACTGCAACTTTTCAACAAGGGACTATCAACTATCAAGCTACATCCCATACATTTGAGAGGTTTTCTAACCTATTTAGGAGAAAATTTGTGCCCTAGGGCTTCAAGGAAAAAATGGTTCAATCTAAGTTATTTGAGGGGTAAGTGTGCAAATTGTGGCTTCCATATTTTGCCATTTTTTAATAAAGAAATAGAGATCCAATCAATGATAATTTGATGGCTTGGAGATGTTTCCAAAAGGTTCCTATAGGTGGAGACTAAGGTGAGAGAGCCAAAAGAGGTTATTCATCTTGTTAATAGCCCAAATGGGGTTGTCAACACCCGAATTTTTGGAATTTGTCATGCACAGTCACATTGCAAGATAGCAAGACTTGTAATATAAGGTGTCACTAGAAAGGTTGAAAGAAGGTGAAGTGCTTTCACTCATTGACTTTGTTGAGAATTACTCTTTTAAGCACTAGGATGAAATACAATATCAACATTGGTTCAATTTTTAGTTGTTTATCTTGGTGCATATTACTTATTAGGTAAATCCAACATGGAATCCCTTAGATCCAAATAATCTACGACTGACCACAAAATATCATTACTATTTATCAAATGACCACGAGCATGATAACCTATTTGTACAACATGCTTTTACCTTGCATTCAAACCACTTATCATCAAAGGGTCTTTTTCCCAAAATGCATTATGTGTGGAGTGATGGGTGCACTAGGCAATGCAAGGGTGCAAAGAATTGGTTCCATGTGTCAAGGTACCCTAGGTTGACAATTTGTCTAGAACTTTCATCTAGTTGCATGATGCAATGGAACTATGGGGTATAAGCCATGGAAAAGGTTTGCATGATGGTGCAAGGGCCTGTCTCAAGCAAGCCATCAAGAAAGAACAACTTAAAACATCATGGTGAATATTTGTAGAATGCTCATGATCTGGCATTATACCTTTAGAGGTCAATGAGTTAGCTTCATGCTACATATGAAGGTGCAAGGAAAAATGTTAAATGAGTTTTTTAAGAGGTGAAAGAAGGAGAATTTGAGATAACTCGAGGATTTGACTACATGACAATGGTAAGGTTTGGAAGTATGCATTCAATTAGGGTAGTAAATGCATCAAACAATGTGCTCTTGGGTGCTAGGGAATTTTCTTACTTTTGTTGTCACTACATAGACGATGTGCCAGGTGATTGTATATCAAAAGGCTATGTTGAACCATGGAAACTGGTCACATTGGAACCTTGTGAGGCAACAAATGTTCTTTGTGACGTGGAATATGATGAGAATGTATGGGGAGTAGGGGAAGAAAACAATGATTTGGTTGTAGGATTAAGTGTTGGAGACAATTTTGCTATTGTGATTGCACTAGATAATTATGAAGGAGTTGATTTCTTCATATTGCAATGTGTTAAAGAGTTACACATTGTAGAAAAAGACTCAAAGCTAAATGACGAGTAATTTTATATAAAAGGGCAATGAGATTATTATTAATCAATGTTATAAACAATTAGGTAGAAGGAAGTCATCATATATGTCGATAAGGGACAAAGGTCTAGCTTTCATTTATTCTCATTTAATTTGTGCTTCCACGTTCTCTATGTTATAAGTTATGCACAAACAAAAAGGTGGTGTTCCTTTTTACATTTTACCTAACAATGCTTTCGAACATATTACCTTTGTTATAAAGTAGCACATGAATGCCGATTCTGATGATGAATAAAACCAACTATTGAACTATATACATGTTTTATTATTCAATTCCAATTCTATTTTAACTAGGAGTAACACATGTCCTTGCTTTCTTTAATGTGTTGGGAGATTAATTTTCAATGGCATGAATCATAAGTTTGTAGATTGCATTAATCCAGAAGGTGCATTTTCCATTCTGTGATGATAAGTTATGTTTATGCTTGTTCAATTTTATAGATGTACTTGGTTTATGTAGAATGTCACTATATTTTTTTCTTGATTGTGTGTCGCAATTAACTATGAATAGAAACTATAATTTACAATCTATAACATTCATTCTATGGTTTTCTTGCAAGGTTTTTTTTACTTAAGAATATGCATGTCTTGTTAATACTATTGTACATGTATATTTTTAAACTTTGTCTAGCCAAATGCTAGTTCCATGCAAATGAAATGTTTCATGGTCAAACTATTTACACTCAAATTAAAGCTTTATTAGAATGAATATAACATTTTTAAAACTAATGGGTTTTTTTCTAGGTGATGACTAAATGTAGCAGTAGAGGCACAAGTGAATGAGCTCAATAGCTTGAAAGAAAAAGTTTTGTATCAACTTTTCATATGGATTTCCACATAAATCATGGCCTACATTGACCTTAAGGTAGGAAACTAACTATGAGTCTTTAGATGATGAAAATATGTTAAATAAATATTGCCAAAATCGCATAGTTTTACATTTTGTTTCTTCTAATGAAATGTAATAGAACAATGGCTTGCAAGCTAGTTTCATGTAGTTTTTCATGCAACCTTGTTAAGTTGAAGAAAAATATAGTTTATCCTTTTTGCAATAACTTGAATAAAAACTCCATCTCCCTCCAAGTTACTAAAAAGTTTATTTTCCTCATTTGGTACACTAGTGACAATATTATGTGTACTTTCATGAAAACCAAGCCAAACCCCCTTTCCCAATGCCTCCTTACATGTTTAGTTTACAAGTTGTATCCACAAAGCCATTAAATTGATCACAGTGACATAACACCATCAACATTAGTCCCAGATAATGTAGTGTGTCAACTAAGACAACAAGACTTGGCAAATTTGTGCTCATTTTATTTGTCTTTTGTAAATTGTGCGTCCCTAGCTAAAACACTCTCCTATAAACTATGATTTGCACATGACTTGTGATCTATAAGAACCTACATTTGCAAAAATCAATTACTTTTTAACATTGTTTAATCCCCTAGTTTAATACTTTTAAACTTAATTATCATCTCAGGAGATGAAGGGAATCCAACCTTATACATTTAAAATGGCAAAATGCCATATGTTGTCAATTTGAGTATGCTAAGGTGTGGCAACCTTGCATTGTTGACCTTGTTTCACAAAACCAAACGAAAAATTCAAAAAGTTTGCAAAAAGGTGTATGAACATATTACCTTTGTTATAAAGTAGCACATAAAATCCCACATGGTGAGAATGAATTTTCAATGTTTTTGTCATCCAAAGATTTCTTTTGTACAAGTACCTCATAAGCATGTCTTAGATGATTTCTATTATACGAGGCCTATTACGAGGCCCCAAAAGGAAATCCAACCTATTCCATATTAGATTTTCAATTTGCTTTTGTTATGCAAATATGAAAAGCTTCAAAGTTTACAAATTCACACTACAAAAGACAAGTAAAAGGTAGTGGTAAAATGAAGTGCATGTTGTTAACCTTGCGCCAAAACATTCATACCTAACAATGGTTTTAACCAATCAAACATAAGATGATGCTAACTTTCAATCTCATCTCAAATGAATAAATTAAAATTTTGCAATAGTAGTCACTTATCATAGTGGATAATGTGGCCTACAAGAGCCACAAGGCTATTGTAACTACAAATTTCCCAAAATCAAAAAGAGAAAAGGAAGACCTTAGAAAACCAACCTTTCCAGATGCACTAACTAAAAGCTTGACATGGTCTTGCACTACATCTTGGAGACTAGCCACCTTTGTTTCATCACATTGACCATTTGTAAAGTCTTTGAAAGGTGCATGCATGACCATCACTTAGTTATTTTAATATGTCATGAACACCCAATATGCTAAGGCTTTGGATGGCTACAAAATAGTAGTGACACACAAGACACCATCATGTCTAGCACCACATAATTGCCTTAGTGAACTCAAAGAGAAACAATTGATGAGTAAATAAATTGCTCGACAATGCAACAAAAATCAAAGATTGTCACATAATTTAATCCCCTATTTTAATCCTTTTAATCATGATTATCAAAGGGAGATGAAAGGAATTTAACCTTACATAAAACGACAAAATCTAAATTTGTTGTTAATTTGAGTATGTCAAAATATGGAAATCCTATTTTCTTAACCTTGCTTCACAAAACTAAACACGCAATTCAAAACACATGCTAAAAGGTGTAATGTTCATGATCCCTCTTACCATCTCTTGTGTAATGATGCATAAAATTGGGAATATACAGATCTTGGACGAGTTGCAACCATAGGCATAGCTACTATGGCAAAAATAGTCCACATGGTCTCCAATTTAGGCTTGAAATTCAAATCCTTCAAAAAAATTCAAGGGTGTAAATAGAATGAAAGTAGAAATGTTGGGATTCTTCCTACAAAAGACAAAGGAATCCCACCCCATCTTCATCACTTGCTAAGAATACCTAACAAAATCATGCAAAAAAGTTTGTGCTCCCCAAGAATTTGTAAAAACTTTGTAAATTTGCCCTAAACTTGCATCTGTTAGATATTATGCATACTTCATACACATATTTTATCCAACACGTACAAACTACACATGATTTGTAGAATGAAGTGTAATTTACTCATTAATATCAACTTACCATAGGTGTCTATATCTTGAGTAACTTTCAAATTAAGTTCAAGAAATATCCACATTGCAACATGAGCTTGTTGATATTATCACCAATAATATTACATCACTTCTATATAGATTTTGCAATGTAAGTATGTGTATGTAGACAAACCAACATACTTGTCTAAATGAGTCAACATCCTAAAAAACATGATGCAAAACAATTCTTTAGGTTAGAATTTGAGTGAGAATAAGTTGTGAATTTCATTACCATCTTAAATTGTTAAGGCTCAAGGACACAACAAAGAAAGTTTCTAAGAATTCATTCAAACCTTGAAATGCAAAAAGAATCTCCATGCATATTGAAATAACAAAAATGGTCAATATTGAAAACTTATAACAATTGAAACCTTGAAACACATTTTATTCATTGAATAGTTCAAGCGTATTATATTATTATATTCTAAACTTGATGTTCAAATATAAGTCACATGCATCCTAATTGCAAAGTTCTATGTAGTCTAAATCCTAGCCTTTTTATAATTTGGTGCATTTGAGATCGGTTTAGAAGCATGTGCAATTCAAGGCACAATCCCTGGATTTGGATGTGTGGGAGTTTTTCCCTTGTTAGGTTTAAACACCTTTGCTAGCATAGAAACTGAGTTTTGGTTGATAGAGATGATGCATAGAGGTTATAGACTTTTCCACAATAGGTTATAAAATAATTGGTTCATTGCCCATTACAAAAAAATTACTTCGCAAGGAATTTTCCAAATTTTTCTAGGAGATAGAGCAAGGTTCAAATTTGGCATGAATTTTGAATCTAAGGCTGCCAATTGTGGAATACCAGAATTGGTAAATCATTTTATTTTGGTTATGATGGAAGATCAACATTGTGATCAAGAGTAGCACCATCATTAAGACTAACATCACCAACACCATACTCAAGCTACCGAACACCATGAGATGAAATACTTGTAGACCACCAAACCAAACCAAACCAAAGGGTTTGTCATTGCCATCAATGTCTCTTGATTCAAAATCATAGTTTCATCATCCAATATATCATCAAATTGTATTTTTGCAACGCCTTTTGCCTTCTTGTTTGGGGGGCCTCTAACCATGACAAAGGTTTAACGTGGGGTTTTGTTAATGAAAGAATCAAAGGGTTAAACAATGTAGTGAGTAATGGCTTCTTATGCCATCTAGTTATGGCTTCAACACAAATGGGACATGATGTCATGCCTTGGACACAACCAAAGCAAAGATTTGCATGACCAAATGGCTACAGCAAGAGGCAAGAGAAAACTTAAATTACATTTAGACATTTATAATGTTTATTTGTAGTTTCTCATATTTCAGAAATGTAAGCAAAACAAAACAACTTGATCAATTTTTAAATTATGTAGTACTATTTGGGAGTCTAGAGATAAGTAGTACCTCAATTGTTATCATTGATGGATGGTCAAAACAAATCACTCATTTAGTAGGCTTTGTTGTTTTTGAAGTAGTTACCACATTGTTTTCAAACAAAGGACCTACAACAGACAATGATTATGCACTTGGAGATAGGTCTTCATCTGTTAGGTAAGTCACCAATGTTTAGTTGGTTAGTAAGTTTGTGGACACATGCCAAATTTATTTGATGACCTTTTAAGGCCTTGGGACATGGGATATAAAAAACTTTATAAAACACAACTTGGATTTTTGGACAATTGAACCTTTTCAAATTGAACTATAGAAACATCTATCAACTTATTACCATGCATTTTATTCCATGTGGTCCTTAATGGCCATTGTATGACATGCATACATTATAACATAGTTTCCAATATAATTAACTTTACAATTTAAGATTATAGGATATTCATTTTCACAAGGGTTTTAATAATAAGGTAAGCACACCCATAACCAAATGCCCATTTTTTACAATGAAACAACAACATTTGAAAGTACGCCCATGTCTTGCCCACCATTCAAAAAGTGACTTATGGCCGAACACATGGTCTTATAATATAGTGTTTAGAAGAATGCGAAGATCTAGCCAAAAGGGGGTTTTGTGTTTCATTACGGGTGTGGGTGGGGCATAGGAATAAAAAAGTTGTATCACAATTGCATGTGTTATGTCTAGTGATGGGGTCTAAACTACCACAATTTATTACACAAAATTAAGGGATATCATGGGGGAATTCGGGGGGTTAAAATTTCGGTTATAGGGTGTTTTCCACCCATTAGTGGAACATATCCAAGGTAAATGTGAAGATGATGTTTGGTCATAGGGAATTTAGTGGCCACTTCAAGAAATATTCTTTGACCAAATCCAATCACAATGTTTTGTTATAGGATGTTTTAGGTTCAATTTTGAAAACTATGGGACCATTTGGCCAAGTGAGTGTTTAAGTATAAGACATTGGTTGCCCAATTTAAAAATAAATACTTGACCAAAAAGAATGGCAACTATTTGGTTATAGGGGTTTTGGTATACATTCTAAAAAAATTAGTGGGGCCAAGCGCAAAGGAAGCATTTGATTATCGGGTTGTTTGGTTCAATTTTTAAAGGAAAAGTCCTTACACACATAAAATTGCACATTTGATTTTAGGGTTTTGGAAAAATCTTGAAACAACACACATTTAAGAAGACATGCAACAATGAATTAATGTGCAAAAATTTGATTAGTTCCAATGCAAAAAATTGTTTAGAAGTTATTAAATCTTCAAGTAGTTAACCCTAAACACAAGATCCCATGAATAAACAATAAGTGAAGGATCTAAAACAACACATTTTCATTATGCCTTGCACCTTTGTGATTTCCCCCCCCCTTCCAAAACAACAAGAACCCATAATAAACATTGGCAAAACCTCACCTTTCACTTCCACCTCTTTTCCCAAGCATTTCAATTTTATAAGTATGGCCACACTTCCAAAAAATCTAGAAGATGAATCGTAGACTTACATAGAGCTTCTCATTCCTACTATAGTAGGTTTGAAAAATAAAATAAAAGATAAAGTTAAAAGTGTTAAAGTATAACAAGGAGAAGGATTTGCGGAGGAGGCAAAGTTGTAAAAATCAAATCAAATTCCAACTATAAAAGTAACACTAAAATAAAGAAAAGGATCTAGGAGAGTGAAAACAAACCTTCATATTTGTGATGGGCTTCCAATTGTGAAAGTAGAACAAATATCACAAGGAGAAGGATATGTGAGAGGAGTTGTAGATTTGAAACACACAAATAACATCCTAACTGTTAAAGTGGAACAGATCAGACATAAAAAAAGAAAGGCAAATTTGCAAAATCTAGATCTAAAAGATAATGTAAGGATTATGCTCATAATAACTTGCATAGGTGAAATTGATATCAACCTTAAGTGGGGGGATTTCTCATATTTATGTGTTCTTATCACTTCAACTACAAAATTAAACTTTTATATTCTTTAGGCCTATCTAGATTTGACAATTCTTTTGATTTTTTAGGTTTTATATAAGAAAGAAAAGGGCATAACTATAGTGGGCCCATAGCACACACCCCTAAGTCATTGGAGGTTTGGGCCAAAGGGAACTAAGCCATCATGAATGTACATGTGCCTTGTAGGTGGCAAAATAATGTGTTAAACCATGTAACATTAGACAAGGAGAATCTACCTCCATCCCTCCACCCTCCCCCCCTTCCCCACCTCCCCCACCAACTTGCATCAATTACAAGGTGTACACCACAAATGATCAATCTAACCCCACAACCAACCAAGATAATTAAATGGATAGATCATGCATTAAAGGAAGCTATGGAGGTTGTTGAGAGAAGATGCATTCATTGAAAAAGGCAAGTCAATTTTGGAATATCCCATTCATTTCCCTTTCTAACCATCTAAATGTGAAAATAAGGTTTAGAAAAATGGTATATGTTGGTGTGTTAATGGATGAAAAAGATGTAGTCATAGTTGCATGGATTTTAGTAATGCAAAAATGCAAGCTTTCACCAACATTACAACAATTAAAGATGAAAGTGTTAAAACTCACCCAAACATGACCAACACCATCCAAGCACAAAATACCAGGGAATTATTGGTGCTATTGGTTCAAATGCATACATAAAAAATGAACATTAGGGTTGCTAAAGAATTGGAGGTTTTTAAAGCACAAGATGTTTCTAACAACAACTCCATGTAGCTCTTTCCACAACAATTTGTTAACATTATATAACCAACACAACTATGAACTAAATCACATCTGGAATTCAAATGAAAAGAATTTAGGCAAGCAGGTGGGTTGGAACTAAGGTCTTGGTCAAAAGAGGTCCACACATGGTTTACAACACCATCCCCAAATATCATGAATGGTTAATTGTAAATTGTGTGATGAATATTGTAGGAACAATTTTGCCAAGGTTCTGTAATTTTAGAGGAGAAAGGTTGAAAAACAATTACATGAAGTTTTGGAAGTTACACACATGTATGCCAATGCATATTGAGGCATGGATGATAAGCTTCCTATTCAAAAAGTTCCTTTTATTATTCAGTAGGTATGTTCCAAGTGTTATTTCATAGTCCAATAGTCATTCATTGATTTTGGATGGGCATGGTTCACATATAACATTAGAAGCCATAAAACAAGCACATGAATTTGGGTTAAACATGGTTACCTTGCATTTTCATACTTCACATGCATTCCAACCTTTCTAGATGTTTATTATTTCAAGCCATTATATATTGTAATTAAAAAAGAAAGGGATGTCAATGCACCCCCATTGCTCTTTGATGGACTAAACTATGAGTCCAAAGGTGAAGACAATGGAAGGAAAAGGAGTTGGGCCGCATTCCCTGGCTTATAACACTTCAGAGGTAGAGGGTGTGTTCAAGTTCCAAGATGGGACTAGGGCGAGTGACAAGTAGTTCAATTATTCACACGGACCTACACAAACTAAACAAGTTGGTTAATGCATAGTTGCAGCACTTTTGATGCATGGACAAACTATGGGTAAACATAGATTCACATGACTCACCACAGCCCAGATTTGGGGGAAGCCACCACCTTCCCCTTTATAATATTCTTTATGCTTGGCCATGGGGCCAACACCCAAATGTCATTTTGTTTCGAAACTCTCAAGTGGGAGTCTCAAAATTCCCAAAATTGGGAGTCCCACGATTTTAGAGGCCCATAACTTTGTGTGTAAACCTCTGATTGAAGTGAGATTTAAGCAAACTTGTAGCCCTCGTTGAGAGCTTTCCAACGGTATGTGGCATGCCACCTACACACAAAGAAATCAAGTCGATTATCAACTTTTAGTGGTTGGAAGTCAAATTGACAATTTGATTCCTCAACCCTTCTTTTGGCCATAACTTGTGTTTTAAGTACCCAAATGGGTCATGCGAGCCCATTTTAAATATCTACGCTTCAAGAGCTTTTCAATGATATAAGCAATTCCACAATCCAATGGGTTTTAACCCCTGCAATTGGTTTTTGAAAAATCGGAGGTCCATCGGGATTCCAACTCCCAAAGTGGGAGCTCATTTGGGAGTGTCGAGGTTCATCCTCTCACACTCTCCCACATTCCCATGAACATGAAATGTGATTCCTAGGCTTCACTCTTGGCTTGCACCTTCGCAAACCTTTGCCTTGGTTGCGAGCCCAAGGCTAGGGTTGCGATAGATGCAACCATGGTTAGAAGCAAATTTAACAAAAACCCAACAAAATTATTTTTATTGGATGGATGTATAAAGCCTTAGACCAATCATTGATTAAAAAAAATGTCAAGGTAGGGTTTAAGGTTACAAAAATATGGCCTTTCAACCCTAAAGCTATGAATGAAAAGAAAAACCAACATTTACACAACAATGAATTCAAATATGAAGAAGGTGAGGATCATTACACATCAAAGGATGAAGCTAGTCATAATCAACAAGAAGAGAAGGAATATATAGTTATAAAGTTACTTAACATAACAAGAATAGTTGAAGAATCAACCACAAATTACTGTTAATAGGAGCTTAGCATTCATACTATGTCAAAATCCCTTGAAGCCTTATAGTGATAAATAGTGTTGAAAAACATGCAATCAATCTAGATGATCCAAGTTATAATAATTTACAACAAGTTGAGGTTTTGACAAATCTCACCCAAGAGACAATGAGCTTGCACAACCTTCTTTCACTACCTCATTTGCCTACAAGATAAATAACACGTAGAGAATTATTAGTAGATTATTCATAGTCACATGTTATGACATATGTTCAATACTTAGTTATCATACAAAAGAATGCTATGGACAAGGCATCATCATGACAAATCAGAGAACAACGCTTCACTGTTTGGTTATTAGTAATGATGTGTTCCAAGACATCCTATTTTGCTTTTTTATTGCTCCCAAATTTGGGGGCCATAATTCCCTAATTTTTGGACCATTTTTTGCAATTTAAAGTGCAATGGATGCACCTAAAGGGGAACTTCAACTTCTCTTTGGACACCATAAATAAATAAGCCTTTTAGGCAAATTCAACGAACTTTGAACACTTAAGTGTACAAGCACCGACTTGTTTACCCTATGCCTCAACGCTTCCAACTAGAAAGATTTTCTTAATCACATTGGCTATGGCCTATGTGTGTGTAGGAAATATATATACAACTTGCTAACTAATCACTCAGTGAAATGATGATAAAATACCATACATTGCCTTACATTAGTAATTGTCCCAAGAAAGTTCTCACATTAACTGGCGACAGTTGTTTAGAAAACTATTCAAACAAGAAAAAATTGGTGGAATTATTTTTCAAAACTAAAAACTCAATGGAAATGTGGTGAATACTTTTTAGTAGGGGATTTGTTACAGAATATTCCTGTTTTAGTTTTTGTGATGCAAAAATTCGTCACTCAAAAAAACATTGACTCCAACTTTCTCTGGAATTAGCTAATCTTTTGTATTATAACCTAGTTAAAAGCACTGTCAACTGCCAGAATAAGCATAGTGAGAAAGTCAGACTTCAATTTTCTCCTCCCACTCATTTTTCTGCAGTGTAACGTTGATGAGTTGCAAATGAAAGTGAGTTTTTGAGGTTGTTGCTCCTCCTGTGCAAATGGGAAATTGTCCCCATCATGGATGGGCCCACGTCTTCCTGACTGCTCAGAGAAAAGGTAGTGTAAGTGAAAGTATTTGTACACACAAGTAGAAAGCTGATAACCAATTTGTGCGGTTCATCTTCTGGTACTGCCTTGCAAAGCAAAGCTAAGTTGCAGGTTAAATGAGCCGATTGGTTTTTGCATATGCCAGTCACACAAATGTGTAATAAGCATTCAAGTCAAGTGTGTGGGGGAACTGGGCCCCTACTTGCCCTCTGTTTAGCAGTCTTGAGTCTTAGTCTTAACCAGTGTTGGTTGGTTCTTGTTTTTTTTTCCACCTAAACATCATAAACATGTGGGGGCAAGGTATCAAATATTCAGATTTCTTGAGGTTTTTTAGACCCTCATATTATCAATTTGTTTGTTTGTTACAATACTCCCTGATCAAATTTGGCAACAAACTGTCGAATAATTAATTAAATTTTTAATCTTACCTTTGGCACTTGATTTTTTAATTCTGAAATTTTCCAGCAGGCAATGGTTATTAATAATAATAAACACATTCTTGTTATGTTTATGGGACAATTTAGTGTGTCTAGACAGATTCTTAATTTTATAATAATTATAAAAGTTTCAGCACAAGTAATAATAAAATTTCAAAAATTTGACAAAATAAAAAATAATTTAATTTATGCCAAAATCGTTCATGTACTGTGGTATTCATCCCCAGTTTTTTTAAAATACTACTCACAACCAACTTCATAACCATGTTGTATAGTGTCAAGCTAGGTTTTCAAGTAAAACTTATCACTAAAAAAGAGACAAATCTTCATTCTATGCATTTCTCATAATTGCCCGTTGACACCCCTCAAATTCAAGTTTAACAAAAGAGGAGCTAAAGGTTGAGCTAACATTTGGAGGCATGAAATGACTGCTCCAAAGTTTCAACCATTAAAACCCTTACAGATCAAGGTGCACAGATTTGGTCCACTTTTCAGTGTATTTCTGAATTCTCTGATGTTTAGGGTTAAGGATTAAAGAACCTGTTGAGACAAAACATGAAAAAGTACAGGTTGGGTTTCGGTTTTCATCAAAGCAATACTCAAACCATAAGGGTCTCTACAGAATATATCCCAGAAATGTAAGATCTCTCTGTCCAGTTCTTAACCAATTTCAGACCTTACAGGTCAGTTTTGAATTAGCCATTGCACCCTTAGTAAAATCGGCCGTTCTCTCAACGACTAGGAGGCCATTTGTAGTTGGAACCAATTGATCTTATCAAATGATGGCCCAATCAGCAAATCATTTTCTTGGGCAATGTCGCTCAAAAACACTAACTTTCAGTTGAACATTGTGATGAAAAATGATGTGCATATGGACAAGATTAATAATCTCAGAATCTCAACAAAACACTCCAACAAAGAGGAAATGAGAGCGTAACACTGACCTAAATAGACCAAATGGAGGTTTCTGTACTGCATGGTAAGCAACCTGCACTCAGAAGGAGCAGTGTGTTTGACCTGAATCCGCAGAAGACTCATTCTAGGTGACAAAAACAGCTAACAAAATTCATTCTTCACTTCCTTCAAAAGTTATTTGCAAGCCCAGTAATGTCAATGTGGTCAATGCCAACAGCACCAACTCCATGATGTATCCCATCCTTCCAAGGTGCGGATTCCGCCTTTGATATTACTTTTCTTTTCATATTCCAAACACCTGTGGCTCATTGTGATCGTTCTCACTTCACATATTGGGCTCAGACACTCAAACCTCTTTTAATTTGGATTGGAACTGTCAATCAGCTGCAAATGCCTCAGTCTAATCACTTGAAAAGACTTAGTCAGCAGGGTGATGTTATGTAGGCCTGGTTGCACTGCATCAGCACTCAGTATCATGAAAAAAATGTTTCTCATACAATGGTGCACAGAGTCAGATCTCAAGATTCAAGATGCATCTTGATGGGTTAACTTTTGAAGTGCCCTGCCTTAGATTGCAAAGCTTAAAATCTGCAGCTCTTGAAACTAATGATGGTGGCAGCTTGACATGTCTCTGAATAGACAGTAGGGAACCCCAATATACCATATCACATGAGCACATAATTAACCAGAAACCTAACTAGCAATTCGATCCTACTACTACGACATTGTTGCTAATCACTACAGACTAAGGACATGTATCATGATGTGTGGGAAAGGGAATGCAATTTCTCAAGATCTGGCCTAAATTGAGGTGCAGTAAGCATGTCGCGCTCAAGAAGTAGAAGAAGATCTTCAAACTCCACAAAATTACTCTGAGACTGCACATACACAGATATTAACCATGTCAACACATTTGCCACATGGAGTTGTGCCAATTGCAATCAGTGAAGAGAAAAAAATAGACATGCAAGAGACACAGGTACCTGTAAAGTGGTGCTGTATGCTTGCCATAGCCGGGAATCTCCATGGAAAATTTCCAAGAGGACCTACAGCACCCGTCCACAATGAAACTCAGATATCTTACATGTGATCAAATGACCCAACTTTAAGCCTGGCAGAAAGGTACATTACCCCAATCTTACAGCTTGAACCTCACAGAAACAGGACCTACAAATTACTTGGGTGCCAAATAGTCATGCAACGCAAAAAAAAGCTCGCTACATTTTCTGTCTCAACAAAGGCTTTCAGTGCAGGATGGTGAGGGAGACATAAGAGTCGACTGTCAAATTTACATTCAAACTTGAGGCATCTTCAATGCTGCCACAATTGTACTCACTGAATTTTACTCAGGAACCTTACAAAGGACACACAAATCATCTTCATAAGAAAGGTGCATCCAAGCCTCATACCTCAGAACGCCTAAGAAGAGTGGCCAAAACCACTATCCATTCTCGAAAGCCAACTGTACGCATGTGTGCCAACAAAAACTCTGCATCTAAACGACCTTGCAGCTCATTCATGCCCAGCTGCAACCCACAGGAGTGCACCTCTTAAAAGAACGTTAAAAAAGGACAAAGTGAATCTCTCACACAACCTATAACAGCCAATACCCAAGATTTTAAAGTGAAAATGTCACCATCTGGCAAGCAGAGACAGAAATAAACGAGCACAAATACAGAACAAAAACACAAACCTTGCGGCCAATTGTCTGTAGAGCAGATGAGAAGTCCTCCAGCCGAGCTGACTTACCCCGCTCTGTCCGTAAAAAGGCCTGTCCCCCAATAGAATAACAGGATCCAACTATCAACAACCCCTTGACAGCACAAATTGACCTATAGAGCAGTGTGACATCAAGACATGAAATTTCAAGCTTCCCTTCTCTGACTTTCTCTGTCCAGATACATCTACTGAATTGCAGGTATCTCATTACTGCAGAAGGTAAGTGCAGACTATTTGGCTACAGCAATCTACAATGTTAGTAACAACAGCAACTTACAGTGAGGTCAAATTGTGTGCCCTTGACAAAGGCAACAAGCTCTCGCAACTCTTTTCTCCCCATCAAGTAAATGGCATGGTCCTCAAGAATAGTCTGGACAGTTGTATAATTCATGTCTGTGCCAACCAATGGAGTACTGCAAAGAGACACCCCTAGATATCAGTAAAGCAAGATGATGTGCACAAAAATTTGTCACCAGTAAAACAGATACCAGAAATGGCAAGCAACCTGTCTAATCACCAGCCAAGTACTTGTGCAGATTCATCCACAGCTTCTTTTTTTTCCATTCTCAGTGGAAAGATCAATTTCATCTCCACTAACTTTAAACTAATAGAGGGAACTGAGCCTGCATGCCTGCCATAATCAAGGTGACTGTTCAGAAAAGTGTTTACCTTGGGGTCAAGCCCAAGAAGAATGATGAAAAGAGACTGTTACTATACCGATCAGCTTCCTTCTCTGCGAATTCACCTTCCCTCCCACACCGTAGCAAGAACCGGACCTGAAAATCCCATGCAATAAGTCAGAATTTCGAAGGACTTGATTCCACCAGCTTTACAGTTCCTTGCAGTATGAAATCCAATGATAAATAATAGCTGGCAATCATGAGCAAGTAATTCAGAAGAAAAAAGAATTCCAAGCCATAGACTACAATAACACATCTCCTGTTACGTAGGTTTCCTTACCAGTTCTCCTGCCAGCTCATACATTGAAACTTCCAGTGTAGCCTGCAGAATCAGGCAAACATGCATCCTGAATTAAGAACACCTTGCTGGCTTGATGACACTGGGGCAAAATATTCAGATGGACACATTCAAGTTGAAAACTGGAGGCTGAAAAATTGGCACTTAGCCTGATCCAGACTAGGTAGGGTTCTTCAAAGGTTGCTATTGATAAATCGAGTTGTTACATGAGCTCCTCATAAACACCAAGCAGAAGAAGGTGAAACATGGTAGGATTAAGCTTGCTTGATGAGAACACAAAGCCAATGGCCAACTTACCTTGAGTAACCGGAGTGCACTGTGTTGGCTTATGGAAGAACCTTCCAGCTTTTCAATAACCTGATCATAAGACCTCCATGCCAGAGTCTGTAAGCTATTTTGGACATGATAAAACCTTGACCTAAAAGTGCCTGATGACATGTTTCACCCAAAGCCCTCTGCAAATCCAAACTTCGACCCTTCAACTTGAAGACTCCAGGTGTCCAAGCAGACTCACCAGGATGTAGCATGTCGCAGTGCGGTACAAGCCCTTCTCAAAGCACTCTTCAAATAACCTGCAATTGTATTGAGAGATGGGAGGCAAGATGACTTCAGCAACTGTGCATTGAGGAAGAATTGCAGACAAAAAAAATAGTGCAATGAAGCTAGAATAAGGGAAAACAAGTGAACTCCATCTGCCTGCTATAGGATTCAACTTACTGAACATAACATGTGCCCACTGTCTCACATGTCCAGGTCCCTTATGTCATTACACTACAAACCATACACAATCTAATTCTGCTCCATCTAAATTGTTTGTTCACCAATATCTGAAGAGCAGCAACATACAGTAACATAGAGCTCAAAAACAGCTTGGGAAAATACTTACTCAGTTGACTTGCCAGCTGCAGCAAAAAGCTCAGGCCAGTGACGACTGTCGGTCTTGCGGGCAACACTTACCAGAACATCCAAATACTCTGAAAAATTCTGAATCAAGTTGCAGGTTTGCTGCAACAAGAGTGGAATGGTCTTTTTCACTGCTGTACCTGTTCCCCGCTTTCTGTGGATGTACTGACTGCATAGATCAGCAGCATAGAGACGATGGATGAAAACATTTCAGCATACAGCAAGGCCTCATGTTATTGCTTCTACATCACCTTGACAAATCAACAATAAAGCCACTTTCTAGAAAAATAAGGGGACATTTTCCATTAAACGTTACCAGACATACATGAACCTAGACCAAAGCTTCAATAAGTATGAATACGAATGCCTGGTACCTGGACATGGCAGAGTCAAAGACAGTGAAGAGCAGCCATTCCAGAGAATGTGAGAAGTGTGATCTTCCTTCTGACAACCTTGCAAGCTGTACTGCCTCCTCCATTTTGTTCCTCTGGTTGAAAACAAGGTATAATCAAAACATGCCTTCCTCCAGATCTCTAAACCACATATCAAATACTGAAGCAGGAAATATATTCTGGTGTTTGACTGCATTGTGTGCCATATACATGGTACATCAATAATATATTCACCAAAATGCAGCAGCAAAATACCCAATTTGGAGTACACCTGGGAGCATGCGACAATTATTCACACCTGCAGAAGATGCTGAAGCAAGCATGGCAGAATGGGTTGGGCTTGGGGAGTGGGTTCAAAGCATGGCATATCCGCACAGCCTGATAGAGAGAGACGTTGTGAGACTCCTACAATTACTCCAGGAGCTGGACATAAACCAAGTGGATAGACTTCTTGATCGAAGTCTAGCTCTGGATCCAACTGCAGAGAAATCAATGACCATGAAAATTGGGTCAATTCCAAAACTCTAAGCAAGGTCAGACCATCCTCACACTGAAGACTCAAGTTCTAATGGACACACATTGTATGTAAGGGAGTTCAACAATAGCAACTCCAAAGAGGTTGTAATTGTACCTCTCTCACACTCCAAAGGGTGCAAGGAATGCAACTGGAACAAATCTAAGCATCTCAAACTGCCATTTAAAATGACAAGAAGCTTCTGAGTCTTCTATAAAAAAAGATTGTGACCTTGTCAGTCTCAAACCTGGAGTAACTCATGAGCTTGACTTGTATCGGCTGTTGAAGAAGGATACCAAACCTAGCAACAAAACCTCAAAGCAAAACTTCAGTTCCTCCACACTGCGCCATATAGCACAGACATCAACATGGACAATACAACATAGAGATTGAAAGCTGAGATCTAATCAATGGTCAAATGACTGCTAATCATCTGAAAGCTAACACAAAGACATGCACACCTGCATCCCCCGATGGCCATAAGCCCACCATGGAACTTCTTTGATCAATTCAGCTTCCTCCTTTGGCCGGCCCCAACTCAGCCAAAAGCGCTCAATTCCTGATACAAGCCGGCGTTCATTACCTTGGTCCAAGTCAAGCAAAGAAAGTTCTCCATCTGTGCGAAGAATCATGCACCTGTAAAAATCAAAGGGTTTGAGCATTGATGAGGAGGTTCATCCTTGTGCCATCAACAACCTAGAGAATCTGCAAAAAGTACAGCTTAAGAACTATGACCAGATTGGTGTTCAGTTCAACTCTTACTCGAGTACAAGTTGTAAAACATACCAACAACCATAAACAAGACAATGTGTAATCACCATGAAGACAGATATCATTGAAAAGAAACTTTTCAACTCTTGACAAGTACAACCTGCATAACAAGTATAACCATTATACCACTAATGCAGCAACATAAGAAGGGTACACCCTACTAGTCAGCTCCAGGGTGAATACTGAAGGACTTTGTACCTGGTGGGTTGCTTTGATATAGCTTCAGCAGATACCTCCCTCCAGCTTTCCCTATTGGACCCAGCACGAGGACTATCCCTAGTATTTGTAGTTGAATCATCACCTAGGCCAATATTTGGAACGAGGTGCATGGCTGCTGGTGGCTTCCTAGCACTCATAATTGAAAGTTCGCGCACAGTGTGAAGCTGCAAATTAATGCTTACTTTAGAAAGCTTGTCTACAATAGACTAAGATGTAAGTTCATGAAGGCATCATGATCCTGATCATAAGGTCTTGGTGCAAACTGCTGGTACCCCCAAATGCCCTGATTAGGCAGATGTATAGACAGGTGCAACATAACTCAAGGAATATTGAACTCACCTGCACCTTTGATGCCTTCAGAGGAGACAGGGTGCCTTGGACATGAACCTTGAATACATAAATGTCAAATGGTGGACATGTGACCAGAATGTAGTCCTGCCAAACATCCATTGCTATGGCTTTGCCTGGTAGCTGTTTGCGGCAAAGCAGAGATGTCTCATCCAGGTGGTAGCGTGGATATAGACTCAACTCATACCTGCACTTTGCAAACACCAGTAAGTACGTCTGATACTGATCTCAAATGCAAGCATGTATGATACCAGAAAAAATACCTGGTATCCATGGAGACATTTATGATGGAAAGTGAAAGATATCTGAGGAGAAGGACCTGGTTCAGAGTAGGAATGTATTAAGGAACATTCGAATGGCATCAGGAACATGGCATGCCCAAGAATGTCTGAATGAACAGGGATATTGGGACCATATATCCAGATACTGCAAACAAGTACTGATGTCATCTCTCTCCTGCTGAACAAGGATACACACTGAGGGTAGCAAACTGCAGTGCATATGAAAAGTTCCATAGATTCTGATTTTCCAGAATTAGCAGTTGACGCTAGCATTCTACAGATCATGCCAGTTTCTTGCATAGCTCGGATGATGACAGACTCCCCAGCTATAACACATGGTTTGAGGTAAGTGCTAAGTAGTAGGACACCCTACCCCAATCAAAGAGTTGGGCAGTGCAAGTTGTAAAACATGTTAAACTGCAATGCCAGCCAATTGGGAGACAGGCCAACATTGCTACATAATGCTCACATAAAAAAATATAACACATCCGCCTTGACTGACCTCAAATCAGAAACAGGCCATAACAGTGGAAGAGTAAAACTCACGTCTTAGTTACTTCACGGTAGTTGCAGAGCACAATGATCCTCCCCAGCCACACTAGACCAACACATTGAATTTCCCGTTCCTGAGTAATATCCCCAAAAACCCGCCATCTTTTACTCTGGAAATCATAGAGAATAAGGCCTTGTCTCCCAGCAATTGCCAGATGTGTCCCATCTTCATTGGCTGCAACATGCATGACAGGCCAATTGTTTCCAATGTATGATTGCTGCAAAACCACCAAGTAGTCAGCACTTCACCAACTTGTTTAAGCTCAAGCTACTGACAAACACTGCAAGTGTTCATGGATGTATGAAGGAACATTTCTTGGTCACATTAACTCAGTGAAGTAATGAGCAATGGAATTGGATGCCAACTTTGGATAAAACTCATAAAGAGTTGAAGAGAGGTCAGGCAAGAGAAAGGCCTTAATCAAAAGACTGCTAACACTAGCCCTTGGACCCACCTCTGGACACAGTATCCCTTCAAATAGAAAAGAGAGAGAAAAAGAACACAAACATAGAAAGATGCAAATTGGTTTGAAATTACAGGAACAATAAGGTAGTGGATCTTTAGTTCGTCGTCGTCATCAGACTGAACCAGCAAAACCCGATCCTCCCCATGCATTAACTGCCAGACATTGGGGACTCCAGAAATGCCCCGGCTCACGCAACTGCCAAGACAGTGACCGTTCTGAGTGCAGACAGTCACAGAAATTCCCAAAACCACAAATGGTGAACTATGCATGACCTCTTCTGTATTTCCATTGCCTCACCCAACAAATTTGCTGAATGAACTAAGCAAAAGTTGGAGGTATTCAACCCAGTCATTGGCCAGAGAGAAGTGACTGGCAGTGCAACCACATTTGTCAAGTCAAGCCATCAGAGTTAGCTAGACACATTCATAGATCAACATCCAGAAGAATACCAACCTCTTTGCAAAAGGAAATTCAACAAGCCTTGTAGCATTGCCTTGTTCAACAGCAAAAAGCTGATATGCATGCTGTCCCCATGTCAATGCCGCCACACCCTCCACCATGGGTTCACTTCTTGCAATGCCATTTCCAAAATGGGGTGAAAAAGACACTGACTGTGAATTGCTCATGCTACCCTGTCTGATTGTACACATAAGTCGGCAACCAGAGGCTGACCATACAGCTAATCCCCTATATCTCCAGCCAACTGCAAATGCACAGTTGTCTGGTGTCCAGCTGATTTGATTGACTGGCCCAGTATCTTCCACAGTGTAGCTGCACAGAGAGATCAACAACATGTGAGTAAGGTTCCGAGGCAAGAAGGTAAATTTATTTTCCTTCACCCATCTCCTGTGGACAAAATGCACAAGATATGGCAGATCTACAATCCAAGGTGATAACAAGAAAATTGATAACAACACAAGCAGCTGACTGGAGAATATGTCTAGTACTTGAAAGTCTAACTCAAAGTCATCTTGAAACAGATGCCATGCAAGAAACCCAAAAAAGTAGAAGATACTAACCCCCAATCAAATAATGAGATTGTTCGAAGTGGCAATGCACTATCTGCCAGGTTGAAAAGTTCTACAGTTCCCCGTCGAGTTCCAACTGCCAGAACTTGTTGCTCATGAGCTACAGAGGCACACACCGCATCAAACACAGCAACCCACCTCTCTGGAGTAATCTCATTGGCATGGCTCAAGCCTTTCTCGATGACAGAACATAAGATAATTGTGCCATCTAGATGAACTGCCACCAAGATATGCAATATTCTTGAGAGTTCAAGTTGAGCAAAGCCACTGGGTTTGTTTCGCCTGGTGTGACCATCAACCATGGGTGAAAATGCAGGCGATTGGTGGGGCGACACAAGTGGTGAACCAACATTACTGCTTGACTCCCGAAGGTATGTTGCTTCAGCAACAGGTACAAAACCTTGCAGGATGTCCAAGGATCCAAGAAGCTGCAGTGACGAGAAGACACTGAACATCCCAAAAAGAAAGAGATGGAAGGAAGAAGGAAAGAATGGCAGGCTATGAACATCAAGCTCCTCAAGGTACTGGAATCTGATGGATAGAGCAAACTGGAGCAGCTTGATCATCACATGTAGCTACATACATAACCAGCTGGCAGAAATGAATTGTGCTTCTGCAGAGTCCACAGACTTACCTCACCATTCCAAGAAACTAACCGTAGCCAGCCATTGGAGAGTCCCAACACAATGCTGAGGTCATCAGCTGCCATGCAGTTCCTGCAGGTACCAAAATTTCACAAATTGCATCATAATCACTCTGGACTTCAGAGCCAGAAACAGGGGTCACAATTCCTAAGGTAAACTGTAGATGATATCCCTCACAAAACAAGAAAGCTGAAGGAAACCCCTTAGCCTCAGGTCCATGTCTTTATGAATTGATGCTGGAATAAATTGCAAGAGAGATTCAGCCATTTTTAAGTGGATTATATTGCAGGACATGCAACCTAACAATCATAACAACCTCAAGACAACAAGTGCAGAGGACTGTCAAGGTTCCATACATCCACAGGGTCCACGTACGCTGTGACATTGTGATTGTGGAGCGACACATCTACCCTTGACCATAACGCAACATTGACTAGTGATAGGCCAGAAAGCTCCAGCCCAGAAAAGTGCAGCTGCTTCTCGGAGACAGTTATGTGGTAGAAGTGGAGATTGCTTTCTGATGTCTGCAGCCCACAGTGCTGACATAATAAGCATTAAAAGAAAAAAATCCATGCAAACAAGACCACTCCCACCTGCAAAGGCTGTTACAAACAACTGGGGAGGGAGAGGTAGATGATGTAGATTCAATCAACTGCATGCAGAAAGAATTATCGCATCCAAACTCCTAGCCAGAGTCTACTTGAAGCATTGAAGATTCTTACAGGTGAAACCTTCCACAGATAACTATTTGGCTTTGCAGAAATCAGGCTAGCTCCTGAACTTTTGCTTATTACCCTACCAGATGTCATGCTGCAAGCACATCATAGACTTCACAAGGAGGTGCCACAACCACTAACACCTTGTGAAAAAGGTGGAGAAGAAACAACATTACCAGAACAGCAATAGTTTTGACATCCGTACTCCACACAGCTTCTATGTTTACACCTTCTTCTAACAAAGATGGTGTATCCCTTGTACACTGGCCCAGCCTTGTTTTGTGCTGCAACACAGGGTCACTCAATTGTTAGTGTTCCACATCAGCATCTGCATGTGGTTTTCAAGCAAACCACACTAAACTACAGCTTATATATTGAAAATCATGCAAATGTTAGAATGAAAAGGGTTAAGCAGACCTCATTTCATGAAATGTGAGTGCTGTTGAAGTCTTTAAAACTCATCCCACAACCATGACACACCTAAAACCTGATTTAGTGGACAACAACCTAACTAAACTCCTGCAATACATTGCAGTTGCTGGACAAGAAATTGCTCGCAAACTGACCAGGCTCTTTGAAAGGTTGAGATCCCTAAATTGAGCTTTACAGGGGGAAAAAAAAAATTCCCCTGTATTGCAAATCAGAACCACCAAATCCAAAGACCCTGATGGATTCAGATCACTGAACAAAAAGCCAGTTGCATCAGACTCCTTGTAAGCACATTGGACATCCAGATCAAAGACTCAAGACACAATTGTCCTGTATTAAGAAAAATATGTCAACAAGACCCTCTGGACCACAATGCACACAAACCACTGAACATGAAAATTTCTTGAAAAAGATATTAGGCTATCTGTGCCATTGCAAAACCCTAAAATCAACCTCCATAAGAAATGATCCCCTAGCATAAACAATCAGATCAACCACTGCTGAACAAGGAATCACTTGCACAACAAACATTGCAAACCCGTAAATCGGCCTGGAAAAGATGTCAGTTCCCGAGGAAAAAGTCAGATTCAGACAAGATCCAGATTTTGACAAAATCCCTGAGCAAAACACCGATTGCAACAAAAGGACCAGCCCATTTTTTTTCACGAAGTTGCTAGCGTTGAATCCAGATCCGACCGTAACATTCTGTTCCCAACTACTCACACGCCTCTCCCTTCCCCACGATGCGTTCCAATGAGCAAGCCCAAAAAAAAGCGCCAAAGAAAACACACGAAACCCTGATCCACAAACTCCAAAATGAACAGCTCCGAAGCAAGTCCCCCACAACAAGCTCAAATGCGAGCGAGTGATAGATCTTGCACGCACCAAATGCAGTCAGGAACTCACTCACCTGAGAGGCACTCCATATCTGCACACGGGAGGACGAAACCAGCAGCAACCAGTCTTGGAGAACAGATAGGTGCACAATATCGTCCTGCGATGAGCCAGGGGAGATGGACAGCAGCTTAGGCCATCCGTAGGCCACATACATTTTGAAAAGTGGCCTAACACCAAGTCCTCCCTCTCTTCCTTCACCCTTGTTGTTCTTCCACTTGCTGCTTCTTCTTGCTCTCCCTCGTCCTCCTCCTCCTCCTCCTCGCGATTGCCCGGCGTCGATCGGCGACCTCACTCGCGCATCGCTTGTTTCTTCTCTCTCTCTTCGTCTGGCCCTGACGGAAAGAGCACATGTCTTTTTCATCCACAAATAGATGGATGATACCTCGGGAATGATACCAGATGGATGATACATCGGGAGTGATATCTAGTTATCATCCGATCGCCGACCTCGCAATTGCGCTCCTTGGTTGTATCTCCCTCTCGTCTTCTGCTGCCTGACGGAAAGAGAAAATGCTTTTTTCATCCACATACGGATGGATGGTAAGTCGGGAATGATACATTGAGTTATCATCCAAGAAAGGGGCTTACACATGGGTGTTCTTGGGTCCATGTGTTAACTAGGTTGAAAGCATGATTCATACTTGTGGTGCATTCACACTTGATGTTAAGTCAATGTTAAATGAAAATCTAGGTGACATCATCCTAAGTGGCATGCAATGTTAAATAGGTGATACCTTAATGTTAAATGAATGTTAGCTTCACATCAAACTTTCATGGTAACTACATTTAAACCCTAAATGACTAGCATGATGTTAAGGAACTCAACATTAAAGTCCATAACACCAAGTGTGAACACCCTTTTAGTGTTAAGTCGATGTTTAAGTCAATGTTAAATTTTCTCAATTTTGGAATGTATTCACACATGTAATGTTAAGTAACATTGTCTATGATGTGGTATCCTAGTTGGTAGGTCATGGTGTTAAGTTGGTTTTAAATCTATCTATTAAATCAATTTTAAGTTAATTGTCCATAACCATTTAAGCCTTATACCCATCAAATCCTATATATAATTTCACTTGTCTGTCCGTTCGTCTGTCGAGGTCCTAAAAATTGTCCCCTCAAACTCGAGGTCTCAAAAACTATTTAGGACCTCGAGTTCTTACATCCGTTTCCGCGCAACAACTGTCGGAAACGGACGTCGTCGATGCTGCAATCTCCAAGCTCCCTCTGCTTTCTTTTTGTATCTGCAACTTTCCAATCACCTCGCAATCTCCAAGCTCCCTCTGCTTTCTTTTTGTATCTGCAACTTTCCAATCACCTCGCAATCTCCAAGCTCCCTCTGCTTTCTTTTTGTATTTGCAACTTTCCAATCACCTCGCAAATTTGATGACCGCTTCTAAGAGGAGTGACAACAGGGGATAATTGACAATCAAGCAGACAAAAGAACCTTAAAGGTGGGTCTCAAACATCAACCAGAAAAAACAAAAAACTTGTACAACACACCTTCCCTCTTGGTGTAGATTGCATGATAGCCTCTATCAATTTGTGGGAACTGCGACCAACAGCCTGAATTCCATGTCCAGTTGCCAAGTTGTCCACATCACTGAATGAACGTTGATTTTCTTGCTCCATCTGTTGCCGGTATTCCTGCATCTGATCTGTAAGTGCTACTTGCTCATAGTTGGCTCTTTCCCTTGATTGTTGAGCATAGGTTAACACCTGTTTTGTCACATCACACAAAGCATTTGTAGTATTCACATTAAGCACTACAATCCAGAAATCAGCAGTGTAATCAACATGAAGAGTTACAATTTTTGTTGATAAATATTTAACAATTATCAAACTATTTTGCCAAAAAATTCATAAAACAAAAATATATCAACATAAATGAACATATAAGGAAAAATGTCCTAAACCATTAATGAGGTGCACAAAAATAATGTCAGCTTACATAATGTACATTGTAATGGAAGTAAATAAATCAAGCTTCACTACACGTGAATGTGTAGGCATCTTGGAATCTCAAACATAAAATGGTTAATTACTGCTCCAAGTGTATGAATAATTGGTATATTGTTATATTTGTATTTTAAAAATTGTACTTTAAATTTGTGTAATATACCAATTAAAATTATTGAAAAACTGAAAAAACTGAAATTCTGAAAATTGGAAATTAAAAATCTGAAGTCTGAAATTTGAAAATATGTAGTCTGAAATCTAAAAATCTATAGTCTGAAATCTAAAATTTGATAGTATGAAATCTGAGATTTAAACTATAAAGTCTAAAAAACAAATTTTGAAATTTGAAAATCAAAATTTGAAATTCAAAAATCTGAAATATGACAAAAAAAAATTCAAATTGACATAATTGAACTTGACATAGTTAAATTTGAAAATTGGATGTGTAAATTAAAAACAAAGAGTTTGAACTTGAAAATTTGTTCTCTGTACCAAAAATGTTTGAACTTGAAATTTCGAAACCTGAACTGTTCAATATTAAGATACTGAAAAACTGAAAAATTTGAAGAATAAAAAACTAAAAAACTGAAATTCTGAAAATTGGAAATTAAAAATTTGAAGTCTGAAATTTGAAAATATGTAGTCTGAAATCTGAAAATCTATAGTCTAAAATTTGAAATTTGATAGTATGAAATCTGAGATTTAAACTATAAAGTCTAAAAAACAAAACTTGAAATTTGATAGTATGAAATCTGAGATTTAAACTATAAAGTCTAAAAAACAAAACTTGAAATTTGAAAATCAAAATTTGAAATCCAAAAATCTGAAATATGACAAAAGAAAAATCAAATTGACACAAGCAACCTGTATTGTACAATTATGACTAGTTTTTGGTTATGAACTTTGACCAAACTTTTCAGATTCATCATATTGAAAATCAACAACATACAAGAAGATTTTGGCATTGTAAACTGGATGCACATTGTGAAGCACCCCCTGGTAATTTACTTGTGTTCAATATGGAGTATGCAATAAAGTTACAGTGCAAGATTGTATTTCAAATTGGTGTTGAACATATTGAGTATAATGACGTGTCTTATTTTTATTTATACCCCTTTAATAACCTAGCTCAAGTTCCGTATGCCCATTATCCAAAAAACATTTTTGAAAACTTTTATAAATTATATGTAAATTATAACTTGCCAATATAAATTAACTATAAATTAATTGTAAATTAACTACATGTTTATTACAATTAACTATAAATTAATTATATGTTAACTACATGTTATGCATGAAAATGGATGAAAATCATCCATGATGGTGTTGGTGGTGATTTTGACAACACTCATGTTGCCCATGATATTGGTGATGATGTTACAATGACATTTGTGACATAAAACCCAATATAACTCACCCTTGGGAAAAAAATTCAAACACCCAATTTAATAAACAATTTGTAAACTTTTCAAACATTAATTTTAGTAAACAAAATAACTTGTAACTTGGGAGGCTGATTGATTGAAAGTATTGGAGTGAAATGTAATTATTTGCATTTATTTTTCAATTCGCAAGAATATGGCAACTTAGGCTATAAATAAAAGGAAGCCAAATGTTAATATAATTGATGGATTGAATTAATTCCACAAGCTTAGAAATGATGGATCAACAACTTGAATATTTTAGTAGAAGAAATAGATTGAACCATGCAACACAAATAAACATGGTGAAAACAATTGTTGGTTTAACCAATGTGTTGAATTTGGCATTTGTGAAAGACAATGGTGCAACTATAAACAAACTTTAAACATAACATGACCATATCAACAATCTTCAAACATCTCCAACAACACAATCATCTACACTTGCAAAAAAAGACCATGTAAACAATGGTGTTTAAAGATGTAATTAAAGCACAAGTAAAAATTATTGTATTTGAATTGAATGATCATTTTTTTTTCATAATAGATTTTGTTTGAAATAATTTTTTTGGATACATAACATATGGTTAAGGTTCATACCATGTTTCATTTGCAATTGTGTTTTAGGAAGGCCAAGATAATTGGTTTACTTTAAGATCTCAAACCATCTTTGGACCTTTTTCAAGCCTCAATACTATGAAGAATTACTAAATCATCAAAATATAAACTTTGCATTTGTTGGATATTATCTAGTTCTCCTAATAATGCACGTTTTGAATTATCTTTCAATTTGTAGATCCCCTTGATATGTAATAAGTTGTGAAACAAATAATAACATGTGAATACATGTAGCAAACATGTGACATGTAAATCGAGCTTCCCAATTAGCTTTCAAAATGTTTTCTTTAATATGCTAAAAGAGTTTTCAACAATGTAATTTGTTGCACTTTTTTTTTATATTGTTTGTCCAAAATTATATTAGGTCTTTTTTTTATAGAAACGGTGTCATGATCCAAGATATCAATGTGTATCCTTTGTCCCCAAGTAGATAGGGGGGAAATGACTTACATTTCTATCTTGTTGAAAAATACTTTAATAATAAAACATGTTTGTACAATGTAGACTAACTCAACACCTTAGAATTGTTAACATTTCTAGGAAGGCCAACAAAGAAATGAATGAACATTTTTTTGCAATCAACAACCTATTCAATAATGTTATGCCCATTTACCTTATGGTAATAATAATCCTCAACAAAAACCTTGAAAGTTTGGATATGAATATGTGTGTGGCATTAATGGCACCTTAAAAGAAAGGTAAACCACATGCCACTAAGTTTTGAAACTTGCCATGACAACTTGCATTTCGTCTCCTTTAGTCCAAAAAATCAAACTCTTGAACACCTTATTGATGACATAAACCTTGTGAAAAATAAGATGAATTGTAGATTTGTTCACAAGCACTGATTTGAACACATCAAAAAATTGGCACCATGTGCCAACTTATAAATCACGCATCACTCAAATCTTCACAAGAATCGAGCTTTAATACTTTTGTTGTGTTTTGTTATGAAAGGTTTTAACTAATCAATAATGTTGAAGTAAATTGTTGTTGTCAATCTAAAATTTTGCATTCAATATTCATCATCATATTCAATTAGTAAAACCCTTGAGAATCAGATTATAGACCTTGGTTTCACCTAGTGCCCCAAGTCAATTAACAAATTATTTATAACATTTATTTTGTGGTATTGATAGAAAGATGCAAGAGCCAACACATAAGCTTTAGTGATTTTATAGGGAACCTGGAAAAAATAATTATTAATTTTTTCAATGATCATCTTTTGAAAAAGTTTGATTATGAACACAAAAGACAGCATTACAAAAACATTTGTAAGTTGTGAATTATCCATAAGCACAATCAAAAGGACAACAAAGGGATAACAATAGGATCAATATAAAACACATCCCTTCAATTATGAAATCTAAGTAGGATGAACATAAAAAAATACAATTCAAAACAAAACAAAAAAACTTACTAATAACACAATAAATAAAACAATAACAATGGTGCAAGCATAACTTGTGAATGATGGTGCAATTTAGATGTAAGTATGAAAAGAAGCAAAATGTTACATAAAAACAAAAACAATAGATGTTTTTGCATACAAATGTTAACAAAATTTCAAATAATAACAAAATTGATAGAAGTTTTGCACAATAACAAAGTCACAAAAGTCAACAAAAGCTTTCACATAATAACAATGTTGATAGAAGCTTGTACAATAGTGATTATAACATTTCATGTAACAACAAACTCACCACAAGGTGGTTTCATGTTACACTTGTTGCACAAACATTTGGTAAAACTAAAGAAAGTAATGGTTATACTGTTAATGGAAATTTTTGTTAAAATAATAATAGAAGTTATGCCATGTAACATCTCCCTCATGTGTTTCCTAATTATTATATCATCATATGACCTTTTTCAAAAAATTGTAACAATTATTGTGATGATAGTTTTTTTATCATTTACAACTTCACACCATGTGTGAGTCTAGCTTAATGCAACTTATCAACTCATGTCATCACTAGTACAAAGCACATGATTGAAGCAATTTTGCAAATTCTTCTAGATGACAAGTTCTTTTTCAATTTATCGTACATTATATAACATTTTCTTTTAGAATGACTAGTTTCATGCAAGCTAAGCTTGATAAGTATTCCAAATACACTTAAGTTTCATAAAATAAGTTATAAGAACCTTTGGAATTGTATCATTTTAGTTCCCATTGTCACAATGAAGGAGTAAACATATTTATGACCATCATTTTCATCCATGTTGTAAGAGTATTTAAAACTTGTGCATGATTTTTTATACCATTGCAAAGGAGAAAAATGATTTAACCAATCTAGTTAATGGTCAAAACACCAAATTAACCATACTAAATATTTCCAAAAAAGAAAAAAATCTAACAATAATTTGGTATTTACCACAAACCATGTGTTCTAAAGAAAGCCATCAATGGGTTTTAAGATAATTGTAGTCAATCCAATTCCACACTTGTGGTCAAAATAAACCAAAAACAAATAAAATCACATCCATAAAATGGCAAATGACCAAGTGTGTCAACTTTTCAAGTTGACAATACACTAAACCCACCTTGTGGTTTAAAAAACAAATTGTTATCAAAACAATCATAATTGTCATTTCAATCATTAGTGGCAATTTCAAAATCCCAATTGTAAATGTTATACAACTATGATTGAACTTGAACACCAAAGGTCTTATTGGTTTTGTAATCAACTCACATGGGATAGCCATGTTGGTTAAGTGGGTACAAAAATGGTTGTTCCAAAAGTTGCATGTATTTGAATTGTATGTGAAAAGCAAAGTAGACTTGCTACTTTAGCTTACACTTGTAGAAGTAGATCATTTGATAGAACTCAAACAAGACATGTTTGCCTTCTTGAAATGATTGTCAAATATAATATATCAAATTATTTTGTTGTCATGTCAATTTTGGAATATCATTGTTCAATTTGCGCTTGAATCAATCAATGATTCTTTCCAATAAACCAACATTTTAAAACAAGAAGAAAATTAATCAATATTCACAATTGATAAGAAATTGAAATTTCATTTGGAAGTATATTAAGTAAGAGTTGAATTCATGCACTCACATCAATCATGGATATATGTTTTCATCCTTCTATTAAACCTACAAAAAGGAAGTAGACAATTTATCCACCAAAAGAATGACATCTCTTTTGAAAAAATTGCTTATAGATCTTCATTTGATAGGCCAAATACCCCTCTTGTAGATCAAGAGCTTGAAATCTATTTAGGAAAAACTATGATAACTGTATCAGATGTTCTTGAATTGTCTATATTTTTATTGTCACATTAATAACAACATGAATGTAATCAAAATTAGCTTTAGATATTGTGTAAGCACAATCAACTAGTATTTTTATAAAAAAGTCAATCGTTGGATGTTCAAATTTTAGCTCACAAACCACAAAACCTTCAAAATTAGTTTCAATGAAGCTCTCTAGTATCTCATCCCAATTGGAGTAGGATTGACCTCCATTGAACCAACTTATCATGGACATTACCAATTTCCAAAATGACACAAGAATTCAAATTGGGTTTGACATCAACCATGCTTTTGAAATTTGAAGCATTCTCATTATCCCATTAACACTAAAGAAATGAATCATTGAATACAGTCTAAATCTTGTGAGAATACAATCATCAGATGAATATGATGTAGTAACAATTGAAAGAATAAGCCTTCAATCCCATTAATGCCAGGACTTATGGGCACCATATTCAATTTTAGGATTGCTCCAAGAATGTGGACAACCTCAACATAACAAGTGGTGTTGTGTGCCAATAATTGTCACCAGCTTAATATGTCGACAGCCCGTATACTTGTACATTGTTGCATTGTGTTTGAGGAGTTCACAAAATGTATCCATGAACATGACATTGATAAGCACTTAAACGGGTAGATAACTCCCACCTTCAAAAGCTTGCAGCTACTTTCTAGAGGCATAGTGGAAGAAGTGGATAGTGCTTATTTTCCTCAGGTCTGCAGCTTACAGTGCCCAGTAGATCAAACACAAAAAGAAGCTAAAAGTCACCATAGCAGCAGCCTCCATACTCCTTATTTTTAACAAGAATATTTTGAACTAGACTGTGAGAAAGGAGCTGCTTGGAAGTGGGCAGTGAAGCTCAGAATTATGAATCTGAGGTACCTATTCTTGTTTCTGATCTCTCTTTTGTCTCCCTGGCATGTTCTGTGTGTTCTGGACAACCTCATTGTTGCTCTTTGAGTAATGTGGTGGAGAGATAGCACCCCTCCCAGCACAGCATGCAAATCCATCAGTGCATCCAAGACTTGATTCCAGTGAAGTTTGACAGGAAGAAAGCAAAGAATCCAATCCTGGTGAAAACTTCACCAAAATCACCATGATATCAAATCCTCTTCTAGAGACTTTGCAGCAGAATCACCGAGAGATCTATCCATCTTCTTCCAGAGATTCTTTACCAAAATCACCAAGAGATCAAGATCCTCTTTCCAGGGATTCACTATGAATCACCCAATTCTGGAAGTCAGGCACATGTTCAATTTGTTTCTCAATGATTGCATGCATTTCTGTGTTGGGTGTTCATGTGCAGGAGATCAGGCTTGATTTTCAGGGGAGGCAGGATGTTGGAAATGCACTGGAGCGGAATCCAATGTGCTTGCAGCCCAACTTCATGAGCTGGTTGAGAAAGCAGACAAAGTGGTTGAAGCCAACCAAAAGTGGTTGAAAGCCATTGCCAGAATCCCAGGAGCAAAACTGACATGAGAAAGACATCCATTAGGTATGGAGTACATCACACAAAATCAATGTGTTGGAGTTTTGATCGATTGGATTTAAGGATGATAGCTTGGTAGAAATTCACGTAGGGAATTGTGTGCATCATGACTAAAGCTGTGTGAAGTCTGTGAAGAATGTGGAAGAACCTTTTGCTCCTACATGTGATTGAGCTTGGAGTAAATGAAAAGTATTTGTTTTGCTGAAGAATTCCCAGGATGTGCCTTTGCTCCTCCTCGGAGTGAGCTTTGAGAAAATGAAGTATGTGTTTTGTTGAAGGATTGGGAAGAGCCTTTTGTTCCTATGAGTAAGCTTTGAGAAACCCAGCTAGTATCTGTTTTGCTGAAGAGTTTGGAAGAACCTTTTTGCTCCTATGAATGAGTGAGCTTTGAGAAAATGAAGTATATGTTTTTTTGAAGAATTTGGAAGAGCCCTTTACTCCTAATAGAGAGCTTTGAGAAAATGAAGGATCTGTTAAATTGCTGAAAGAATTGATGAACAGGGAAGGTGAGGTTAGAAGCAAATTGTAATTCAGTGCACATGAAGTACAATTTTGTAGTTCAATTCTGTGGAGAGGGATTGGACCCACTAATGTTTGTGTAGTGGAAAAGATCTAGTACTTGACTTTGCATCAGAAACTACATCCTCTGAAGTGCCTTGGACCTTCTTCAGACTACCAGGCTTGTATTGAGACTTGAGATTGAATCTGCAAATGTCAAGACTTAGAAATGCCATGGTGACAAACTCATGGACAGAGAGATATTGGCCACTTTCTGAACTTGCAATCACCACACCAATCCATGAACCAAATGCTCAAAAAATGGAATCAATTTCAGATTCTTTGTCCCTAAGCACCCCAACCAAAATGATACATCTGAATCAGTACTCATGCACTCACAAATTATCTGGATCAATGACATATTGCACTGGATTTCCACTTGTGGTCATGTGGGATCAATCAACCTGCAGATTAAACTATGTGAATGTAAAATTGGCAAAGGATCTGAGGTGCAGGTAATTCTGCAATACCTGCACCTGCACTCTGTCATGCACATCAAGACCTTGCCATTGTACGCCTTATACCCAAGCTAACTATTTCGTTTACTGGAATCAAAATGCTGTTGTGCAAGGATAGGAAACACCAGTCTGGACTAGTGTTGTACTGGTATATGTAATTTTCAATACCAGACTGGTCCTGGTATGAAGGATCCCACCCTTAATTCATACCAGTCTATTATGACTTAGGTATCACCTGGTAGGGTATAAATGGGGTATGAGTACTAATGAAAGTGGTTGAATATGGAATTCAGACTATGGGTATATGAACACTGGCATGGTGTCACCACAAAAGTGTAGTGAAAGATATAAGAATCACCTTAGAAGTCTTGCCCTTTTATTCGCCTCCTCACCAACTTCAGGACCTTAGGAATCACCTTAGAAATGAGCTAACAATATTGTCTTGAAATGCAAATTGCTGGCAGCACTTTCTCTGGGTCAAAAATAAGCACCTCTGCTGGTGACCCATGCTGCAAAACCTTGAAGATCTCACTGGTGGTGCTTTGGTAGTCATGAAATGGATTCTGTCACAATACATGGCTATTTCACACAACAAAAAAACACAAACTAATTTGAGTGAAAAAGATCAATCCTGCCACTAACCTACAAAAAGATTTCTAATCCTGTCATACCCATGTGGATGGATCTACAGATAGATCTACATACTGAACTTGTTTGTGGGTGTTACTAGTTTGTCATGCAAAATACCTCAAAATTAAGATTCCTTTTCCCAAGTCTAAGTTTTGTCCAAACTGAAGTTTTGTCTCACAAAACTTCCCTCTTGAGTGATGTCAAATTGAATCAAATACAAACACTGCAGAACACTTGTTTTAGACATGTCAAAAGCTGGATGTCTCTTGTCAGCATTAATCTATATTCTCTCTCTCTCTCTCTTTCTCATTGTTTATTGGCACATTGTGATGTACATTTCACTTAGTATAAAATTCATTCGTGAAAAGTAGCCACCATGAAGATTGGCAAGAGCTCTGGGTTTTGCTCCAGAAACACTCGGAATTCTTCCCAAGTGATGAATCCATTGCCATTAAAGTCAAGCTTATGAAACCATTTTTGCACCTGCTTTCATCAAAATTGCACCCACCCGCCCACCCAAAATGTAAGAGACTTCTTGCTCATAGGCTTCTTCTCCAACCATTGCACCCTATTGAGTAAGACTTGTAGAAATGTGAAAAGAATCATGAGCTTCAGGATGGAAAGATGTATTACCATGGAATTAGGTATGGAGGGCATACTCAATCTCAAATTCCTCTCTAACTGCCATACACAAATACAATTTGAGCTCAGTGCTGCTTTGCACTACCAGTGACGATCAATTATTTTATTTTTTTCTTATGTTTTCATATAGCTTTCAATAATTCATCACTTTTATGTCAATGTCAAATTTAATTTACATTAATATACATTTCATGGACATGAAAAGACACATGTTAATTTGTTTTTTTCATTGGTGGATAGGGAAAAAGAATGAAATAGTTAGGCTTCAAAATGAGGTAGTTACTTCTGAAATTGTCTTTGAAATGGTCCATGGACTGACCATACAAAGGATTCCAAAAAATCCCCCATAGACCAGTTCACTGGAATAGATGGAAAATGGAAGTTAGGCTACAGATGTTACACTAAGCAAGAGTTACACGAGGTGAAAAATCCTTGAAAATGAGATCTATATTTACTCAGAAATTCATGAAGAAAATTATATAAGAATAGTAGTGGTGTTTTACTGACCTGTGTGTACAAAATGTGACCATCCTTATCAAGGTGGCAAGCATCGAAGGCCAACTTCACGTGGTGCTCATGGTCCTCATGGTTTATAATTGACCCCGACACAGCTACAAACTGCCAAATTTTTCAGATATAAAATGGAACATTTTCAGGACCCATTGATCAGGCATCAGACCTCTTCTTAATAAGCTGTGATCTACATAAGTTTACATTAGAAATTGTACTAGACTGAGCTTTGCATATAACTAGGTCGTAAACCTTAATTTTGATTATCCTGGCAATACCGTAAGGTCAGGTTCTCCAATGTGACAACAAAGAAAATTCAAAAGCAGAAATTGTGTAACTTTGGAGCAAATTGAATTGTAAAAGTCTACCTCTTGGAAGGTCATGAAGCCTGTCCCTGATGGATCCAATAAGTGGAAAATCTGCAGACCATCAAATGCGGGCAAATAGCCCCTCTACTTCATCAGCAACATGAGGTGCCCTAACCCATCCTCAAGATCCTTCAAGCCAGGTGGTGAAGAAAGCAGGTCCATAGCAGGAAAGAAAAAGGTAGATTCAATCAAAAGCAGAATTTTTTTAATGTTTTCTTTTAAAAGCTGCAGCATATTCTACAAATCAATTGCTTGTCCCAAAAGCACTATCAAGCAAACTCAGAATACTGGCAATGATTTTGTGATACAGACTTTGGGTGTTAAAGAGCCAAACTTGCAAGGGAGTCTATAGAGTTGATCAATATGCCAATGCCATCCAGTAGTCCAGTGATTCAAGAAGTGTCAGATGGGGGGCTGAAGAGTCTGTCCAGAGGGAAGCCTATCCACTGCTGTTTTTCAGATAACAAAAGGGACATGTTGCAGGACAAGCCAAGAGCATCAAGCACCTGCTCAGAGAAGTAGCATCTTGGCAAATCAAGCACCTCCAAAAATCGATCCAAACTTACTTCACCACTGCAATGAAAGAAAGCGTGTCAAATGCCGATCCAGCATGCCAAAAGACAAGAGGTTCAATGTTACCAGCTGATCTGCAACATTTCTGCAGTCTATAACTGTTGCCTTCCATAAGTTTGAAGGGGCAAAGGAATTATTTACCTGCTTGTTGGCTTCATGGAAGCAAATTTCTCCAACAAACCCTTCACTTGTTTTGTTGACAATTTGAATAACTGCACTTTCAAAGATGAACTTTCATGGCTTAGAAATTTTCCTCAGACTCATGAATGTGAGAGTTTTGGGTTTACTTCAGTTTCCTAAATGGTCTGGAAGTGGCAATAAATCAGGAGCAGATGGGAAATGTACAAACTAACATGCAACAAAAGTGCTGTGACCAAATTACATTTCAGACTAATTTGCAGATTTTGTCTGGAGGAAATCATCAAGCTTACTTGTTCTATTCTACCCATTTCCAGCATCCAGTTTGTTGTTGATGGCTGCATTATAAAACGCCCAAAAAATTCAGATATCCATAAAAGCATGGATTGTGACAAAGGGATAATAACAAAAAAACTTTGTGAAATTGACAAATAATAAAAAAATCCATGCAAGAGAGAAGGGGAAAAAACAGTGCCCACCAATTCCAATTCTTGAGCCTTCACAGTTAGCATTAGATCACCATGAGTGTGCTCTGTCTCAGGGACATTCAACGCCTTTGCCATTTCCCTCCGGACCTGCAATAAAATGCAATTGCATCTGTAAAGCTGCTACAGTACCTGTCTTGTTCAAAAGTTCAAGTTTAAATGAAAACAGAAACCACCCACCCGCTCACAGAATCTTGTCGGGTTGCTTTGCTCACTCAGAGAAGGATAAACAACTGGTAGATATTCCACCTGTACAGAACAAAACCCATGACCCCAGTAAGTAGTCAAAACATCACAAGGCAAATAAACTGAAACAAACGGTAATTTATCTTAACTGTATCATACATAAGGTTTTGCAGAGACAAGTTCTGCTGTCACTAAACAGGTTCAGCTTCTGAAGTTTCATAGAGGAAACGAAACTCAGGCAGCTGATAAAGATCTAGTCACACATACACATCAGCATACTAGGTCATAGTGCATTCCTCCATGAAATTGTGGAATTGTGTCAGCATCCGGAAGAGCAGATTCAATACAGAGACGTCACCCCTGCAAACATTTTACTACAATACTTCATCAGTAATCATCAATGTGAAGCTTCTCTGGCCTTCTTAACAAAGAATTTGGTTGCAAACAAAACAGGGTCATAATATTAGGTACCACCATAGGGTTTAGGGTTTCGGATCTAGGGTTTAGGAAGTGACATCATTATGAAAATCTGGGTTAGAAACAATTGTGCATTTTTGGCCATACCATGAATTGTCGAAGTGGACAAAGGGATAGTGGATGACTACTGGTTGGATTGGGAGTCCAGGAGTAAATGCTCCCAATTTGAAGTGGATCAAGGCTCTTCCATTTGTGGTAGTTGCTTCTGGAAACAGCAACACCACCGGGTAGTCGTTGCAAGCAGCTTTTCTCTGCATCAGGCAGATGACTAACCCATGTCATGAAATTCCAGCACTGTAAGTCTGAGATGAAAAGTTGAAGGAAAGATTGAAACAAAAAAATCACATTGTTCACAAAGCTAAACCTTGAGTTATCTGCAAATTGTTCATTTTTTCTAAACCCTAAAACTACTCATTGTTGACAATCTTCTTATGCAGCTTGAGCTTTCATATGGAACTGTGATTGATTTTGCTGATTAATATGCTAAAACAAAGTTGTGAAGATTCTAGATGCAGAGAACATGCTTAGACAAGAAACCCATCAGCATCACCACCATATTGACTCTCCTGCAAATGAGGTCAGTCAAGAAAACATACTTTGATTTCAATTGCTGCTTGTTTCCTTGAGTCTGCTGACAATCTATCCACCACAATCACCTTGTATCAAACCAGAAAAGCTTCAGTCTCCATCCATGATTCTTAAGACACAATTTAGCAAGAGAACTTTATTCCATCTCCATGGTTCTTAAGACAGCTCAAGCAAGAAAAGCTTCAGTGAGTCTCCAGGGTTCTTCTTAAGACAGGTCAAGCAAGAAATGCTTCATCAGTCTCGATGGTTCTTAAGATACCAAGAAAAACACAGACAAAGGGAGAGAGATATGTATGGAGATTCAGGTGTGTGGGAACTTTTGTGAACTTCGAGAAAATGGGTTGGGGATTTTCTTCTGTACCTGCATAGAGCGGATGATGGCGCCAACAATAGGGAGTCTGTCGTGAGATTGGGAACTGACGATGCTAGGGAAGAGCTCATAGAAGAAGAAGATGGGATCGAGAAAGGACACATGGTTGGACACCACAATGGGAGCTACTTCTCTTGCTGCAGCTCTTCCTTTGCGCCTGATCCAATGATATCTGCAGCCACCCACATGATTACAACAACAAACAAACAAGCATCCATGAGTCTAGCTCCTGCATCAGTCTTTCAACTCGCAGAGATCAGAGCTCCATTACTCTAGAATTGCACACATAAGTGTACAGAACTAGAGACTAGTTTGTACTTTTTGGTTTTTGGGGAGGAAGCCGAGTGTTGGACTTAGTAGCCTACCCAAAGCAGAAGAGGAGGGCTCGGCCGCACATGCGAGGAATGAGCATGAGCGAACGCCGCCATTGCGGTAGCGGTTTTGTCGATTGCTTCCAGCCTGCCATCGTGGCTTTGGAGTACACAATCGTGAGGGAAACGAGGAGCAAGAATCCCAGCACTCTGAGTAGAAGTAGCGGCAAGAGTAGCACCGTCTTCACCCATTCGTAGAGCCCATCGATGCTGGGCGTTTTGTTCTTGAATGGATCGATTGCACTCCAAGGCCAGCCCAGTGATGATGCAGGAGTTATGCGGTTGTCGAACAAGGCGATCGCCTGCTGCATCTGACTCGAATTCTTGTCGCTGTCGGGTAGTTGATCATCGGCGGTTTCCTCGAGTTTCTCAGCTCCCGGCTCATTGCCGAGATTTCCAGTTTCAGTTAAGCTAGTGCAAGGATCGTCGTCCCGGCTTGGTTGCACGTCGATGTGGAACCCATCGGCGAGCGGTGCTGTAGACGAAGAGGGTGGTGGAAGAAGCTTGAAGTCAGAGTCGTGGATGCGATTGCAATTGTTAGTAGCCCCTGAATCTTGCTCGCTGCTGCTGCAGTCTACAGAATGATGCAGTGCTAAGTTATTCTCCAGTAGAATTCTTGCTCCAACTTGGTGCTTGACGGCCTCCATAGTTCTAGTCCTAGAGCTAATTAATGATCCCTGTCGAATTGATCCGCGCTCGCGGAGCTCAGCAGCTGGTGGGTTCGCGCTTCGCTAGCCATGAGTTGCTGCCCCTGCTTCTGAGTAAGTCAGTCATCACCAGCTTTTCGATGAGATCTGGTCGAAGAACATTTAAAGCTCTTCACAGAATTTTTCCCTCAACGGCCTGACCGATCACACACGATTGGATAGAGAGAAATTCGACTCCACCAGCAGCTTCATGGGAACTGTAGCAGCTAGCGCCTTGAACAAAAGCTTCAATCGCAGCTATGTCTTTGAAACCAGAATCTCAGACACAAGGGTAATAGACTTTTGCGTAGCTGCAGCTTCTCAATTCCCCAGCTTCTCCGAACGAGACTCTCTTCTTGTCCTCCATCTCGAAAGTAATGTCAAGCTTTGTAAATTAGGCGTTGTCGAGAGCTACTCATCGATCGATCCTTATATATTTCTAACTAACTTCAGAGCCTGGACGTACATATATAGTCCGCCTCAATATAACACTAATTTCTCAGGCGATGCAAACACAAGATGAATCTATATATACCCCCAGCTCTAGAATTACTCTCGACATGAGCTCCTCCTGCTCCTGCTGCTCCTCATGACTAGTTAGATTCATGCAACCCATGAGAATTCTCCAACTCTCCACAAGTCTATGAGCAACCCGGAATCAATATTCATTCCAAGCTCCTAATTAATTCCCCGCGCTATGATACATACTGGAGTCTAGTATATAGCTGAGCTCTCTCTCTCTCTCTCTCAGAGGCTTCTTGCAGTTCTCGTGAAGTATTGCAGAAACCACTCCAGAGGGATCATATATAGTGACTCTGCTGCATGCAGCTTGCCAGCTTAAAACTGAAGCTTCAAAAAACAAAAAAAACAGACTGAGAATCAAACCAAGAAATTTCTGTAGCCAGCCGATGTTACAAACCGTGCGGAGGAGAAAACCTCGTGGCAAAAGATCAAGCCAAGATGAGTCAAATTCGTCAAGCTCTGCTGCTGCTGCTGCTGCAACGAAGAAAGACCTGAAGAAGGTCACGATGGGTGCCCAGTGCTTGTTTGTTTGTATCTGAATCTTTTCAACGATTTCTTCCAGATGGATGAAAAAGAGGAAGAAGAAGAAGCTGGACATTGAGGCAGCAACGTGGATGGATGGAAGGAAGTTTTCAAGAGGTGAGACAGACAGACAGACATCATCGAAGAAGAAGAAGATGCGTCTACGTTCAGTGTAGACTAGTGGGTGCCCGTGGCCGAAGGCCACTGTGAAGCCCCCTGTGTGAAATCCAGGTCCCAAAATTGAGATCCCACATCCTGAAAATCACATCCTAAAAGTTTTCAGGTTTCGGTCTTGGAAACCGCGAGTGTGAAAATCC